>Ga0310344_10003891_pt1 | contig 11090 bp, 9 predicted proteins | sample HC15DNA20200_MG_FD_203801 | JGI IMG/M metagenome (GOLD analysis project Ga0310344, IMG submission 203801) | Marine microbial communities from station ALOHA, North Pacific Subtropical Gyre - HC15-DNA-20-200_MG | ecosystem: Environmental > Aquatic > Marine > Oceanic | place: Pacific Ocean: North... | reverse complement strand
AAATAGTCTAGTTCTGCAATGCAAAATTAGCAGTGGCATAAACAAAAAAAATTAGAAGTAAAATTCTAATGAATTTGGAGAACATATGTACACTGTATTTAAAGTAATTACGTTTATATTAATTTTATTTTTATCTTTCGGCAAATTATTTGCTGCCGATATACCAATAATAGTGATAGCGCCCAGTAAACAAGCTCAATCTAAATCAACAGTTGGCACTTCTGTTACAGTCTTTGATGAAACAAAAATTGAAAATTCTAATGATTTCTTTTTAGGAGACATTTTAGGAAACGAAACTACAAGTTTAAACTTTTTTCAAACAGGAGGCCACGGTAGCACTTCTGCAATTCAATTAAGAGGACTTCCCAAAAGATATTCAACTGTTTATATTGATGGAGTCAAGCAATCTGATCCTTCAACTCCATCAAATGATTTCGATTTTAGTGCTATTTTAAAAAATCAAATATCCAGAGTTGAAGTTTTAAAAGGAAATCAAAGTTCAGTTTATGGGAGTGGAGCAATTGGTGGAACGATCAATATTATAACCAAAAGAGGAAAACCAGGTTTCCAAAGAGATATAGATTATAACACTGGATCAAATGGAACTCACAATCTTTCTTTGTCAATGTCTGGGGCAGATGAAAAAAATGATTTTTATTTTGGCTATGAAAGATTTATTACCGACGGTATTTCTGCCATGAATAACAATGATGAAAAAGATGGATATAAAAACGATACTTTGGTTGCAAGTTATGGATATAAATTTAGTGATAAATTAAAAATAGAAAATAATTTCAGAATAGCAGATGGTTATTTGCAGTATGATACGTTAGACGATCAAAGCATTGCGTCAGAAGATAGCGACGAACAAAATCATTTTGAACTTTCAGGTAGTGCAGCTTTGGTTTATGAACCTAATGAAAAATTTACAAATCGTTTAATATATTCAACATATAGCATTGATAGAATTAATAATACTTTTGATGATGGACAAGATGAATACAAGGGAGATAGAAAAGCTTTAACATATTCTGGGAATTATAATTTTGATTTAGATAATAGTGTTGTTTTTGGTTTTGATATAGAATTTGATGAAATAGATTATAATGAAGGTTCTAGCCAGACCCTGACTCGCAAAGAAGGCTTTCAAACTAATTCTTCTTATGTTGACTATCAAAGAAGAATCACCAAGAATCTTTATGCAACACTTGGAGCCAGACTAGATGAACATTCATTGGTTGGAAAAGAAGATGCACAAAGAGTAACTTTAGCTTATCTTTTTGATGACAAGACAACTAAATTAAAAGGTTCATATGGCACGGGATTTAGATTTCCTTCTCTTTATGAAGCTTACTATGTTTATGGAGCACATCCAGAAACTAGAGATATACTCGAGGCTGAAAAAAGCAGGAGTTTCGATATAGGTTTCGAAAAAACTTTTTCTGAAATAGGTTTAAATTTAGATTTGACCTATTTTAATTTAAAATATGAAGACGCTCTTGAAGGCTGGTCAGGAAACAAACTTAATAGCGCACAATGGGGAAGCGCAACTTACAATTCTCCAAGTGATACAAGATCACAAGGGTTAGAACTTCTATCAAAGTGGAAATTTAATAATGCATTAAATTTTGATTTTAATTACACTTATACCTCAACGTACGACGGGGCAGAGCAAGATGATCCTGATAAAAATTCTGATTATTATAACTCGCAGATGGTTAGAGTTCCTAGACATCTTTTTAATTTAGCAACAAATTATGTTTTTCCGGGTAAAAATTTAAATTTGACTTTACATACTAAAATTTCTGACAAAGTAAGAGATTATGGTAACAAAAACCAGCCTGCTGGTGGAACATATGAAGATGTAAAATTAAATAGCTATATGGTTAATGATTTATCTTTAAATTATGATTTATGGGGGGCTTATAAGGTCTTTTTTGATGTTGTTAATATATTTGATAAAAAATATAGTACAGCTTTACAGTATTCTCAAATGGACAGATCAATTAATTTTGGTATAAGAAGGAGTTATTAAATATGATTAAATCTAAAACAAATATACAAAATTATATATTGCCAATACTAATAATTTTGGCTTTGTCACTTACAAGATTAGTTCCTCATCCATGGAATTTTTCACCAATGTTAGCAGTCGGCGTATTTTCTGGATTTTACTTTAGACAATTTTATGTAAGCGTATTTATAGTTATTTTTTCAATGTTTGTTGGAGACTTATTTTTAGGTTTTCATAACACAATGTTTTTTACTTATATTGCTTTGGCAATATCAGTTCTTATTGGAATTTATGTAAAAAGTTTTAAGTTTAAGGAAATTTTTTACAGCGGCTTAGCAAGCTCAATGTGTTTTTTTATAATCACAAATTTTGGAGCTTGGCTAACTCTTGACATGTATGTTAAGGATTTTTCAGGATTAATGCAATCTTATCTGATGGCAATACCTTTCTTTCAAAATACACTGATATCTACTTTTTTATATTTATATCTTCTTAAATTAGTTTTCGATCTAGCAGTAAAGAAAAAAATACTTAAGAATTCTTTTTAAAAATGAGCACAGACCCCGATAACGAATCCATTGAGGGAGTTTTCTATAAAATTAATAAAAAAATAGAAAAAAGAATTACAGCCAAATATCATAGAATTAAAGATTGGGTAATGGATCCCAAAGGATATTTTTTGATTGCTATTGATAAAGAAAAAAAATTACTAAGAGTTGGATACTGTAAATTTTCGAAATTAGGAAATAAACCTGAAAACGATATGGTTGCAGAAATTACTGGTAAAACGGCGATAGAAATTGTGAATACTTTAATAAGAGAAGATTATATATCCAGTTTACAACATGCAGCTGATATGGGTATTGAACTTCAAAAAGCTGAATTAGCATTAAGATACAATTTAGATTACGTACAAGACAAAGACCTGAATCTAAAATAATTTTTAAATTAATTTAAATAATTAATTTTTATTCGATGACAAACCTAAAAATTTTTAAAAACTCTAAAGTGATTGTTACTGGCCACACAGGATTTAAAGGTTCATGGCTTACAGCATGGCTTAAACAACTTGGTGCAAAAGTTAAAGGAATTTCTTTGGACCCTCATACAAATCCTTCCCACTTTACGGTCTCTAAAATAAATAAAGGAATGAAAGATATTAGATTAGATATTAGAGAAAAAGTAAAACTTGAAAAAGAAATAGTAAAATTTAAACCTAATTTTGTTTTTCATTTAGCTGCACAAGCATTGGTTAGCGTGTCATACAAAAATCCGACACTTACTTGGCAAACTAATGTTTTTGGTACATTAAATGTATTGGAGTCACTAAAAAAATTAACCAAACCTTGTAATGTAGTAATAATAACTAGTGATAAATGTTATTATAACAGAGAAGTTAATTATGGATATAAAGAGACAGACCTTTTAGGAGGAAAAGATCCTTATAGTAGCTCTAAAGCTTCAGCAGAATTATTAATCAAATCGTACGTCAATTCCTTTTTTAAAAAAAATTCTAAAATTAGAATTGCTACTGCAAGGGCAGGTAACGTTATTGGTGGTGGGGATTGGGCAGAAAATAGAATAGTTCCAGACTGTGTTAAGTCTTGGTCAAAACATAAAAAAGCTCAATTAAGAAATCCTCAATCTACTAGACCCTGGCAACATGTGCTTGAAGCAGTCGGAGGATATTTGTGTTTAGCAGCTAATTTAAAATTTAAGAAAAGGTTACATGGAGAATCTTTTAATTTTGGACCATCTCTTAGTAATGAATATACGGTATTAGATTTGGTTAAAGAAATGGATAATTATTGGAAAAATATTTCTTGGTACGTAACACTCAAATCAAAAAAAAATTTTTATGAATCAGGGCTTTTAAGGTTAAATTGCAATAAAGCCAAAAGAGAATTAAAATGGCAAAGCATACTTAAATTCGATGAAATGGTAGAAATGGTTGCAAATTGGTACCATGCGTACTATTTAGATCCAAAAAATATTGAAAATGTTACCGAGGAACAAATAATTAAATATCAATCATTAGCTGTTAAAAGAGGTTTTAAATGGGCAAAAATCTTTTAATAAAAATTAAGGTTACACCACAGAAAATAATTAAATTGTCATTTGGCAATATTATGAGATTTTTAAAGAAGGGAGAGTTAAAAAATTGGAGTTTTGGTGAAGCTTATTTTTCTAAAATTAAGTTTGGCAAAATAAAAGCTTGGAAACTTCATTCAAAAATGACTCTTAATCTAATCGTCCCGGTAGGTAAGGTTAAATTTGTTTTTTATTCTCAAAAAAGCAAGCGTTTTAGGGTTATAAAAATTGGCGAAAAAAAATATTCAAGATTAACCATCCCGCCAAAAATCTGGTTTGGGTTTAAAGGCTTGAACAAACCTGAAAGTGTTATTTTAAATATAGCAAATTTAAAACATAGTAATAAAGAAATTATGAGATGTAAAAAAAATAAAATTAAATTTAATTGGTAATATTTAATGAAAGTCATTTTATTAGCGGGAGGTTTTGGAACACGATTATCTGAGTATACAGAAAATATACCTAAGCCCATGATTGAAATTGGAGGCAAACCTATGCTTTGGCACATTATGAGTTTATATGCGCGATATAATTATAAAGATTTTTATATAGCGTTGGGTCACAAAGGCGAAGTGATAAAAAAATATTTTTCTGAAAAAAAAAATAAATGGACAATTAATCTAATTGATACTGGTCAAAAAACTATGACCGGCGGAAGAGTTAGAAGACTTAAAAAATTTATTGGTGAAGAAACTTGTATGCTTACATATGGAGATGGATTAGCTGACATAAATTTGGAATCTTTACTTGAATTTCATAAAAGTCATGGAAAACTAGTAACAGTTTCCGCTGTTCGTCCACCAGCTAGATTTGGTGCCATTAAATTAAGTGGTCAACGAGTTACTTCTTTTAAAGAAAAATCACGAATGCAAGAAGGCTGGATAAATGGAGGTTTTTTTGTTATCGAACCAAAATTTTTCAACTTCATAGAATCTGATGACACATACTTAGAAAGAGAGCCTTTGGAAAAGGCTGTAAAAGAAGAGCAGCTTTGCGCATACAAACACGAAGGTTTTTGGCATTGTATGGATACAAAAAGAGATAAAGATAATCTTGAAGAGATTTATGCAAAAGGCGGAGCTCCGTGGCTAAGGTAGATAGTCTTAATAAATCACATCGTCAAATATTTTGTTATAACAAGAATATTGGTCATCTTTTCATTCCTAATATTAATGCAAGAATTATAAATGAAAATGGAGGTTATTATGTACGTACTAATTCTTTAGGATTTAGATCAGATGTTGAATTTGAAGAAAAAAAGAAAAACAAACCTCGAATTCTTTTTTTTGGAGATTCTAATACTGCAGCAGATGGGGTTAGTAATTGTGAAAGGTTCTCTGAACTAGTAGGCGAATATTTTAATGCTGATGTTTATAATTATGGACTTTCTGGTTCAGGCACTGATCAACAATATTTAATTTGGAAAAAATATGCCCAAAATATTGAAGCCGATCTTATTGTTTTGGGTGTTTTAGTTGAAAATATTGAGCGTAACAAATTTGCTTTCAGAGAAACATTACATCCTCACACTAAAAAACATATATTGACAGCAAAACCATATTTTAAATTAGAAGGAAAAAAATTAAAACTTCACAACTGCCCACCACCCCTATCAAGAATAAACGCAGATGAGACTAATATTGATAAGATTCAATGGGCCGTACCCAAGAAAGAAGAACTAATTTATAAAATTGTTTCGTCTCTTCGAAAAAATAATCTTTTAAAACCAATAAGAAATAATTTTGAATCATTATTAAAGAGATTGCGCGCTTCTCTTGTAAGTTTGGCTTATCAACCATATCCCGAATATAAAAAGCCTAATAGTGAGGGCTTTATTTTAATGCAAGAAATACTAAAAGAATTTACGAAGTCAATCGCCCCAATTCCTTTGATAATACTTCCTATTCCTACTTATCATTATTATGTTGATGGAGCCAAACCAATTTATAAAGAGTTTTTTAATTACTTTAATAAACCTGAGAAAAAAATTTTTGTTTTAGATCTTTTGGAAAATTTGAAAAAGATAGACTTTAACAAAAGGCAATCTTTATGTTTTAACGAAGACAAAGGTCACTTTTCTCGCTTTGGACATCAAGTAATTTCAAATTTTTTAACTAAACAAATAAATAATCTTAATATTTTATCTAGTGTTAAAAAAAATAATACTGTTGAAATAAAAAATTTAAAAAAAAAAACTCCGACTTATATTCTTGGCATTTCCGCATTTTATCATGATTCAGCGGCCTCGTTAATAAAGGATGGTGAAATTGTTGCGGCAGCACAAGAAGAAAGATTTAGTAGGACAAAACACGATCGAAGATTTCCCACATCTGCAATTAACTTTTGTCTTGAAAAGGCAAACATACAGCAAAATGATCTTACAGCGATAGTTTATTATGATAATACTTTCATGACTTTTGAAAGGATACTTTGGTCGTTTTTAAAAACAGTTCCTTCTAGTGAGAAATCATGGTTAAAAGTTATGCCATCTTGGATAAAATACAAACTTTTTTTACCGACATTAGTAAGAAAAAAATTGAAATATGAGGGCAAGATATTTCACGATCTGCATCATCGCTCGCATGCAGCTGCCGCTTTTTATCCATCTCCATTTAAAAAAGCAGCTATACTAACCATTGACGGCGTGGGTGAATGGGCTACAGCAAGTATTGCGTTAGGTGAAGAAAATAAAATTACTCTGCTTAAAGAAATGCATTTTCCAAATTCTTTGGGACTGCTTTATTCTGCATTTACACAATTTATTGGTTTTAAAGTTAATTCTGGAGAGTATAAAATGATGGGATTAGCACCTTATGGTAATCCAATTTACGTTGACGTCATTTTAGATAAATTAATTAGCATTAAAGATGACGGGTCTATCGATATAAATCAAAATTATTTTGATTATTTAAACGGATCTGTAATGACAAATAAAAATTTTGCTGATTTGTTTGGTGGTCCAAATCGAATACCCGAGTCTAAAATAACGCAAAGAGAAATGGATATAGCCTGTTCAATTCAAAAAATTACAGAAACAATTATTTTACGTATGGCCAAATATGCAAAAAAAATAACTGGAGCAGAATATTTATGTATGGCAGGTGGTGTTGCACTTAATTGTACTGCTAATGGTAATTTACTAAAAGAGAATTTATTTAAAGATATTTGGTTTCAACCGGCGGCTGGTGATGCGGGTTCATCACTTGGATGTGCGCTTGATTTATACCATACGTATTTTGCTCACCAGAGAAAATTTAAGGAAGAAGGAAAATCTTTACAAGGTGGATCATATCTTGGTCCGGAATGGAGTGCTGAGGAAATTAGATCATTTTTAGAATCGGAAAATATTACATATCGTTTGGTTGATGGTAGCGAAAGAAGCTCCCTAATTGCCAACTATTTAAATGAAGGAAAGGTTGTTGGTCACTTTTCTGGCAGATCAGAATTTGGCCCCAGAGCATTGGGCGCGCGATCAATTATTGGTGATCCTAGAAATAAAGAAATGCAAACTACAATTAACTTAAAAATAAAACGTAGAGAATCATTTCGTCCTTTTGCACCAACAGTATTAGCCGAAAGGTTAAACGAATATTTTGAACTAGAAAAAAAAAGTCCTTACATGATGCTGATTTCTAAAGTGAATAAGAAACGTAGGTTACCATTTCAAAAAGTTCTTGATGAAGATATGCTTAAAATGGTTAGGCAACCTAGAAGTGACATACCAGCAGTAACACATATTGACTATTCAGCAAGAATTCAAACTATTGAAGAAAATCATCACAAAAAATTTTATGATTTGGTGAAAGCTTTTGAAAAACTCACAGGTTATGGAATTATTGTTAATACTTCATTTAATGTAAGAGGTGAACCAATCGTAAATTCTCCAATGGATGCGTATCTCTGCTTTATGAATACCGAAATGGATATACTAGTACTAGAAGATTATTTGATTTTTAAAAGTGAGCAAGACGTTAAAAAGGAATTTAAAGATAAAGTATCTACAAATTTTTCATCAAAAGATTCAGATCATCAAGAGTATTTGTTGCAAAAAAAATTAAAGCAAATATATAAAAAAAATTTTACAAATTTATCTAAAAAAAAATCAGAAATTTTTAATCATAAAAAAAGCAACTCAACTTGTTGGATAGATTCTAATGATCAAAAGAATTTAGATAAAATATTTTCTATTCCGAAAAATTTAGATTCAGAAAATTTAGATCCACAACAAATGATTAAACCAATTATCGAGTCTTGGAAAAATGATAATTTCGGAGAAATTATTAAGCCAGTTTTATTAGCATTACTTGAGGTAGGAAAAAAATATCCAAAGGAAGAAGATTTTAATAGTGTAGTTTCTGAAAAAATTTATGAAATGTATTAATTTTTTAAATAATATTTCAACAAAATCTAATGAAAAAGATAATTAAAAATATATGTAGCACGCCCTTTAAGGCACCTTGGGTGTTCAGGCCTATCGAATCAGTATTAGGCAAAATGTTTGGTGGATTTATTTTGTGTTGGCATAATCTACCTGCACATACTTTTAGATCACATATAGAATCTTTACATCCATTAAAACCAATATCTTTAGATGAGTTGCTCAAAAGGCATAGCGAAGGAAAAAGCACTAAAGATTATTTTGCATTAACCATTGATGATGGAGTCGAGTCAACCGTTGACAATATCTCAAGTATTTGCACAAAGATGGATTGGCCAATAACATTTTATATCCCGACGAACTATTTAAATGGAAATTTGTTACCTTATCAAAAAATAGAATTTATTGATCAATATTTACCTTTAGAACATTATTTAGATCCAAGCATTGATAAAAAAAATCATAATAAACAAATTAATAAAAAAAAATTAATTCAATCACTTACAAATTTACTTTACACAGAACACTTCAACGTCATTGATAAAACTTTAGATCATTTTATTGAAAAAATTTTAATTAATAAAAATAAAAAATTATTACACAATGAATATTCCAGACCTATAACATGGCAAGCAATTGAAAAGTTAAGCAAAAATTCAATTATATCTTTTCAAAGTCATAGCGTTACTCACACAGCAGTAAGCGGTCTTAATGACAGTGAAATTGAAGATGAAATGATAAGAAGCAAAAATATACTTGAAGAACATACTGGTAAAAAAGTTAATAGCTTTTGCTATCCATATGGATCAGAAAAAAGTATTGGAAAACGAGCTCCAAAAATAGCTTCCAAGCATTACAATTCTGCGGTAACTCTCATTAGAGGACGTCTAAGAAAAAATAATCCTTTTTATTTACCAAGAATTGATCTTTACGAAGATGACTTTTCAAGTCTTGTAAGATTAAAAGTAATATTAAGTTAAAATGACAAAATTTTCACAATATCAAGATCACAAGTTAGTTTTTCAGTACGATGTTAAAATATTAAGCGAAATAGTAGATTTGTTAAAATCAATTAATTACTCAAAAATACAATGTATTCCTCCTCGTCACAGTTTTTTAGCTATAGCCAAAGAACATGAAAATATATGCAATTTAATTTTTAAGAAAAAACATCTTCTATTTTACTACTCTTTATTTCCAAAGTTTTATCAAATCTTTCTTAACCAAAAACTTAGATCGTGTTTTGATTTATGTTTTTTAAATAAATATATATCAAAATCAGAACTACTGAATATATTTTCCCAAGAATTAGTTAATAAAGCACTATCAAATAATATACTTTTAGAAAAAAATGATAAGTTTAAATTTACAATTAGTTTTATACCCTACGATAATTATATTTTTTTACGAGAACCTTATGAAGTATATGAAGCATTTAATATAGATCCCGAGAAAACGGGTCATCCAGAATATGATAATAGGGTATGGATGGGTGCCGATTCTATTATTTTTGCGAGATTCTTAGAAAAATATTTAAGTAATAAGTTTTACAAAAGAGCAATTGAAATAGGATCAGGCACTGGAATTTTAACCATAGTATCGTCAAAATTTGCAGAAGTTTTTGAAGCCATTGACTATAACAAAAGAGCCATTCAATACACAAAACTTAATATAGCAGTTAACAAAATAAAAAATATTAAAACAACGTATTCTAATATGTTTGAAAAAGTAGAGGGGAAATTCGATCTAATGTTGGCCGCACCTTGGTTTATAGACTTGGAAAAGGGAGGGCTTGAAGAAGTTCCTGATATTATGGATGGATTAGAAAATTATTTAAATAACGATGGACTATGTTTAATGACTCTTAACTCATATATTAAAAATGGAAAAGATCCTGTAGTTGATTATTTAAAAAGCTTTGCAAGATTAAAAAATTATGATTTAGATTTACATACTATAGGCTATAACATTGAAACTTTTCGCTTAAATGACTGGAAAAAGCATGGAGTTGAATATTGTGTAGGTTATTTTGCAATAATTAGAAAAAATGGCTCTGGTTTATTACAAAGGCACGAAGCTTCAATATTTAGAAAAGTTAGAGATTTTACATTTATTAATTTATATAGATTTTTCAACAATTTTTAGATCAATATCAAATTTAATCAAATAATTTTTTATGCACGAACAGCCATTAGTTAGTGTGATTATTAACTGTTATAACGGAGAAAAATATCTTCAAGAGGCAGTTAGTAGCGTAATTAAACAAACGTACAAAAATTGGGAGATAGTTCTCTGGGATAATCAATCAACCGACCAAAGTGCAAAAATTTTTAAAAGCTTTAATCATCCTAAGCTGAACTATCATTACGCACCTAGCCATACATCTTTATATCAGGCAAGAAATCTTGCAACAAAATATTGTAATGGCAAATTTATTGCATTTCTTGACTCCGATGATTGGTGGGTGCCAGAAAAACTTGAAAAACAAATGAAACTGTTTGAGGATAAAGAAGTAGGCCTAGTATATTCAAATTATCATATATATAATGAAGAAAACAAAAAAAGTAAGATATCGACCACGAAATTACTTCCAACTGGTTTTACCAC
>Ga0310344_10003889_pt1 | contig 11096 bp, 9 predicted proteins | sample HC15DNA20200_MG_FD_203801 | JGI IMG/M metagenome (GOLD analysis project Ga0310344, IMG submission 203801) | Marine microbial communities from station ALOHA, North Pacific Subtropical Gyre - HC15-DNA-20-200_MG | ecosystem: Environmental > Aquatic > Marine > Oceanic | place: Pacific Ocean: North... | reverse complement strand
TTTCTAGTATAGTTCTACGAGCACGTATAACTCGTTCGCTAGCAGTACTTACCGTCATATCCGGCTGCGCTCTTGCAACACAAGCCGCTGCTAAAACTCGCTGACCTTCCACCTCAACAACACACAGACGGCACAATCCGTATGAAGTACAGTGCTCGTGATAACATATGGTCGGCACGTTAGCACCACACTGCCCTGCTGCCTCAAGCAATGTAGTCCCTTCGGACACACTAACCCGTTCACCGTCAATAGTCAAAGTAATATTGTTACCCATACTTAATACATTACTCCTCGATCAAATCAGGCCACTTATCTATCGCACTAATTACGGCAGTAGCTGCGGTTTGTCCAAGTCCACATAACGATGCATCAGTCATGGTCCATCCCACATCAAGCAACCGTTTGTTGTCTCCACTTTTCACCTTACCGCGTGCTACTCGCTCTAGTATTTCATATTGTCTTTGTGTCCCTAACTGGCAAGGATAACACTTGCCGCATGATTCATGCGCAAAGAAATATGCAAGCTCACTAAGGATTTTGTTTATATGTCGCGACTCGTTGAAAACCATCAGTACACCCGAACCAAGAGGTAAGTTTGCCTCACGCAAATCCTCGAATGTCAACGGTATATCCAGATCCTCACTTGTAGCAAAAGCTCCAGCGGCTCCTCCTACCAATATTCCTTGCAGAGCACCACCCTTCACCCCCCCAGCAAGATTCTCGATCACATGCCTAAGTGTGACTCCGAAAGGCACCTCATAAAGACCTGGTCTTACTACATCCCCCGATAAACAGAACAGTTTTGGTCCCGGAGATTTGTCAGTACCATAACTTCGAAACTCATCAGCTCCCTCACGTATAATCATTGGAATGTTACACAAAGTTTCAACATTGTTAACTACAGTAGGTTTATTAAATAGTCCATGTGTAGTGGGGAACGGCGGCTTTATACGTGGAAACCCTCTTTTACCCTCTATTGATTCAAACAAGGCTGTCTCCTCACCGCATATATAAGCACCAGCTCCTACTCGTACTTCAATATCAAAATCCCATTCGACTCCACAAATGTTGTTTCCTATAAATCCAGCAACTCGCGCCTCATCAATGGCTTTACTAATTATCTCGACAGCCCTTGAATATTCACCTCTCACATAGAAATAGCCTTTTTGAGCTTGTATTGCATAGCCAGCCAACAACATTCCCTCAAGCACTTGATGCGGATTATCCTCCATTAACACACGATCTTTAAAAGTCCCAGGCTCAGATTCGTCTGCATTGCATACTACATATTTCGGCTGACCAAGCGCATCTGATGCACTCTCCCATTTGAAACCAGTAGGAAACGCTGCGCCCCCTCGACCAACCAAACCTGAATCTTTGACTTCTTTTATAATATCGCTAGGAGTGCGTTCCTCGCACGCTTTTAATAGTGCCAGGTACCCACCCCTCGATTGATAAACTTCTAAACTTATGGGATTTATTCCACCACAATCACTTGTTAAAACACGAATATCACCATCGATTATGCTGACCGGACGCTTTGCATCTAGCCCAAGCCACTGTTCAGCACTATCCGCATCTAAGGAAGCGAGTGCTAAATCTCCAACTAACGCTGCTGGAGCATGGTCGCACAACCCCAAGCAAGTAGTACTTTCAATTGTCCATTCTCCATCCTCAGTTGTTTCATCAGGCTTTACGCCCAAATATTCGCATGCATTATCCAAAACTTCCTTAGCACCAGCTATAGAACAACTAGGGTCACCGCAAACTCGTACAATGGTGCGTCCCACTGGCTTACTGTACAGCATTGTATAAAAATCAATTACTCCAAATACGTCTGCCAACGGAACTTTAAATGTACGCCCAATAGTCTCTGCTACCGATTCGGATATCCATCCATATATTTCCTGAGCTGCATGGAGAGCCGGCAACAAACCCGGACGCCCTTCGATAGCGAATGGAGCGATAATATCGAGCAACTTATGATCTTCTAGTTTTCTGTACAAGGGTTCTTTTTTCACAGTAACTTACAATTAAATAATGATTTTTACAGATGTATATTTTTTAGCCGTAGGCTATTACCAACCACAAAAACCGAGCTGAATGCCATTGCCGCTGCTGCCATCATTGGATGCAACCCTCCCATAACAGCGGTGGGAATCAATAAAACATTATAGCAAAAAGCCCAAAATAAATTCTGCCTGATAGTACGAACAGTAGCTCGAGCTAATTTCAATGCACTGAATGCTGCCAACAGATCGCCCCTAACAAGCGTAATATCAGCAGACTCCATAGCCACATCAGTACCAGTACCTATTGCCATACCAACATCGGATTGTGCAAGAGCAGCGGCATCATTAATGCCATCTCCTACCATCGCCACATAACCATCGAAGGGCTTTTCACCTTGACAGATACTCACAACTTTAGCTTTATCAAGCGGCATCAATCCTGAAAATACACGGTCTATTCCCACTTCTTTTGCAATCGCACCTGCAGTGTTAGTACTATCCCCAGTAATCATTGCTAATTCAATTTTTAATGCCCGCAATTCATTAATAGCTTCTATAGAACTAGGCTTTATCTTGTCAGCCAATCCAATAACTCCAACAACTACACCATCTATTGCCGCTAATATAGCTGTCTTAGCCTCAATTTGTAGTGCAGTCAATGTCTGTTCAACGTCACGCGGCAGCACAGTATTAGGGGCTAAAATCCGTCTGTTACCTACAACCACTTTATTGTCTTCCAAAACAGCACTAACACCTGCACCTGGGACCGCTCTAAACCCTATAGATTGTCTGAGGTTTAAACCCCGAAGAGTTGCTGTACCAACAATCGCTTGTGCAAGTGGGTGCTCGCTACTTTGTTCTATCGAGGCCACTAATTCTAACAAATCATTTTCATTATTTATTACGGACTGACCTGATGATATTATGACATCGGTAACAGACGTATGTCCCGCAGTAATCGTACCCGTCTTATCCAGGAACATAGTGCTAATATTAGCGGTCTTCTCCAATGTCTCACTATCACGAAACAATATACCCTGCTCAGCGCCTCTACCAACACCAACCACGATTGCTGCAGGAGTCGCCAATCCAAGTGCGCAGGGACATGCTATTACAAGTACTGATACCATATTTATCATAGCACTAGTGAAACTAGCTTCGCCCAGCCAAAACCAACCCACAAAGGTTAGCAGTGACATCATAATGACACCTGGCACAAATACTGCCGAGACTCTATCAACATTATTTTGAATGGGAGCCTTAGATGCTTGTGTACGCTCTACAACATCAATTATTTGGGACAGCACTGTGTCGGATCCAACTTGGGTCGCCTGAAAGGTGAAGCTTCCCCGCCGGTTAATGGTCGCACCAATCACTTTATCTCCAGAAATCTTTATTACATCTAAAGGTTCACCAGTCAATAAAGATTCATCCACAGTTGACTCGCCTGTAAGAACTGTTCCATCAACTGGAATTCGTTCACCTGGACGCACTAAGATAACATCCCCAACATTCACCTTGCTTCCTGCAACCTCTCGCTCGCCATCATCGGACAAAACACTAGCTGTTGTGGACTGCAAAGCCAACAATCTGGTAATCGACTCTGCAGCACGTCCTTTAGTTGTTAATTCAAGATATTTTCCAACCCTAACAAATAAGATTATTACAGCTGCAGTATCAAAATACACATATTCGCCTACACCATGCCAACCAAAAACATTACTCAGTAGAACGAATAAACTGTACATATAAGCAACACTAGATCCGACGGCTACAAGCACATCCATATTCGCCGATCTGTTGCGTATAGATTTATATCCTGCAACATAATAAGGCCATCCCACATAAAACTGAACTGGAGTAGTAAGCACACCCACAATCCACGAAATTAAAGACGTCAAGTAAGCATCGTCAGCTATCCAACTCATTTTACTTGCCATTGATAAGGCAAGTATTGGTACAGTCAATATAGATGCAACAAGTAACAGTCGTTTACTCTTTGCAAGCTCTTGTTTGCGTGAAGCTTCAGGAGCGTCGTCCACATGTCCTTTATCTAAAACATATTTGAAACCTGCACTTACAATTTCATTTTGTATGTCATTATCACTAATAATAGTTGACACATACTCTACAGTTGCATTCCCCGACAAATAGTTAACTCGACAACTAAGAACCCCTTCACATTTTATTAAATAACTTTCAAGTGATCTTGCGTCATTGTCATCCACCAAATTAGTAGCACGAAATTTCAAGCTAGTCTTTATAACACCATAACCAGACCCATTAATATTTGCAACCAGTTCCAGTAAAGATAGTTTCTCCAAGTCATACTGTACCATTACTCTTTCACTAGCCAAATTAACACTAGCATTGTCCACGTAACTAAGTTTATCCAATCCGCTTTCAATGAGTGCAGCGCAATTAGCACAAGTCATGCCAGTAACAGGCAATATCACATGAGATTCAGCCATACCAATTTACCGCAATACAGTTTTATAATTTTTTCGATCATAGACAAAATTATACACTCGAGTCGCTCAAAAACATCTATTCGATGTAAAATAGCTCAATGGCACTTAAAGAACCCGATGTTTCAGTAATTATAGTTACATACAATTCCGCACAAGTAATCATTGCCTGTATTGACTCAATAATAAATAACAGCCAAGATGTGGAAGTGGAAATATTGATCATTGACAATGGATCTACAGACTCTACCCGCGAGATAATCACACACCATTATCCTAATATAATACTAATTTCCGGCCATGGCAATCCAGGATTCGCAGCTGGCAACAATATAGGACTTCAAGCAGCACAGGGTCGACATTTCCTTATACTTAACCCTGATACTGAAGTTTCATCTGGAGCTCTGAGGACTCTGACAGATTATGCTGACCTACACCCCAAAGCAGGAATGATTGCTCCCAACTTAGTTAATCCTGACGGAACTCTACAACATTCAACATTTCGCTTTCCAAATCTCGCACAAGCTTTTTTCGGCTTTTTTGAAAAACTGGTACCCATTGACTCAACATTAAATGGTCGATATCCACCAGAAGCATACGAAAAAGAAAGATGCGTTGAACACATACTAGGCGCAGCCATTTTCGTACAACGTGTGTTGTGGAACCAAATCGGCGGTATGGATGAGAATTACCAGTTGTATTTTGAGGAGACCGATTGGTGTTACAGAGCCCGCAAACAAGAATGGAACCTACACTATTTGCCGTCTGCTAAAATCATGCATAGAGGCGCCCATAGTACTATTTCAAACCCTGAAAGGAACTCGGTACTATTTGCTCAAAGCCAATCTAGGTTTTACAGATCGAATTTAGGTATATTTTCATACTTAATGCTAAAACTAATTACCATAATTGGTCTAGAGTACTGGGTGATTCGTACTGTATTTGCCACATTAAAGGGAAAGATAACGCCAGACGAATGCTTTGTTCGCATGCAGAGCTACCATAAAATTCTTTGGACATAATTATGCAAGATATAGCTATAGTCATAGTCTCCCACAATTCATGGGCGCACTTACCAAAATGCCTGGACAGTCTCAAACTCGCCATCAACAATATGGATGCTGAAGTATTTGTCGTAGATAATGCCAGCACAGACAAAACTCCTAATAACATAAACAACCTTTATCCATGGTGCAATTTGATACAATGCGAAATCAATGGAGGCTACTCTCGAGGCAACAATTTTGGCTTGAAAGCAGCTGGCTTTCCCGTATCTACAACTTTTCGCCATGCATTACTATTAAATCCTGATACAGAAATACCTCCAGATGCTTTGCATACACTACTTACATACATGGACAGCCAATCAGATATCGGTGTGCTTGGACCTAAACTCATACTAAACAATGGGAAATTGGACAAGGCATGCAAACGCGGATTACCAACACCAGCAACTGCCTTCTACCATTTATCTGGTATATCAAAACTATTTCCAAAACATCCCATATTTGGTCGATACAATATGACGCACATTGACGAGAATGAAATAGGTGATGTCGACTCTACAGTAGGTGCTTGTCAACTGATCAGAGGTGAAGCACTAGCAAAGTCCGGACTTATGGACGAAACCTTCTTTATGTACGGTGAGGATCTGGATATCAATCTACGAATCCAACAGTTAAACTACCGAATAGTCTATTACCCAAAAGTCATTGTAAAACATCATAAGGGCACTTCAACTCGCCAGACACCTAAACTCATGATACGCGAATTTTATAGGTCGATGAAACTTTTCCACCACAAGCATTTTGAAGACCAATACTCAGCAATCACCAACAAGATCATTTATGGTGCTATCACAATCATCTGTCAATACAAGCTTTTTCAAAACAGATTAAAACCATCACACAAGAGAGTAGTAGGATCAGCTCCCGAATAATATAGGAGAGCACCTCAATCAGACGATACGCCAGCGAAGACTTTCCCCCTTAAGGGCAGCAATAACTTCATTGGCTACGTCAATTCCTGCCCGATCTTGAGCTTCAACAGTCTGCGCTCCTATATGAGGAGATACTACGACGTTTGGATGACCAACTAATTTCGAGAAACCCGGAGGTTCTTTCTCAAATACATCTAATCCGGCGCCGGCAATTTTCCCTGATTCTATATACTGATAAAGAGCTTCCTCATCAATCAACCCTCCTCTCGCAGCACAAATAATCCTAACACCATGTTTCATCAAATTTATTGTGTCAACATTTATCATGTTTTTGGTTTCATCAGTAAGTGGAGCATGCAGGGAAATATAATCTGACTCCATAAGCAATTCCTCGTAACCTACTACATTAACATTTAGCTCAAGAAACCTTTCATCAGATATGTATGGATCATATCCTATGACTCTCATACCAAAAGCATTTGCTAATCTAGCCACTTCAGCACCTATTCGACCAATTGCTATCAAACCCAAAGTTTTACCGTTTAACTCATAGCCTCTGACAGTGCTCTTCGGCCAATTACCAGATTTAACTTCTTTATCACAGAAAGGCATCCTACGTGCCAAGCTTAACATAAGTCCAATAGTCAGCTCACCCACTGCGATACTTGAAGCTAGTGGTGAGTTTACTACTAACACCCCATTTTTTCTGCAAGCCTCTATATCGATATTATCTACACCAACTCCACACCTACCAATTACCTCTAATTGACTTCCACGTTCAATCAACTCTTCTGTAACCTTGGTCCGGCTCCTAACAATAAGCCCATTGTATTCCCGAATATTTTCTACTAGCGCACTTGACGTAATACTGTAATCACAGTCAATTTTACAGAACCTTTTTAATTTCTTTACTCCTACAGAAGCTATTGAATCTGCTATTAATATTTTTTTTTGTGTATCAGACATCATGTACTCTCCCAAGCAATGATCCATATTTCATTAGCATAACGCTACATAAGCTCGCAAAAATATTTCGTTATATTCACCGAAATATTCAGTATAATATAGGTTGATAGTAATATAAGCAATCGTTTATACGACAATAAGTGACTTAATACAACACTAAGCAACATGAATAGCAAATCGATTATAAAACATCTCGCAATAGAATTATTCATATACGGCATTTTAGTGTCGGCGTATGCATTACTAGCATTAAGATTTCTGTCCGACCCGCTCAATAACATGTTTAATGAAAATATAGTTTTGTATGCATTCGCAGGCTTAGTAATCATAGTATTGCAAGGAGCATTTCTCGAACGTATTACGTCGTTTCTTATGGTTAGACTAGGTCTGCCTCATTCCGAGTAAACTATGGTTTTCCCTGTAGCTGGCGTAGAAATCAACCCCTTGTATTTAGCGGCAATCGGCTTCTTGGTCGGCGTCCTTGGTGGATTCTTCGGGGTCGGCGGAGGCTTTATTGCCGGTCCAATGATGTTCCTAGCTGGTGTACCAATGAATTTTGTGATTGGCACTGATTTAGCCCACATGACTGGAAAATCAATGGTAGCAGCCCGACGTCATAAAATATTAGGGCACGTAGACGTCAAATTAGGTGTCCTAATGATAATTGGAACTATCATAGGTGTGGAAATCGGTGCTCAAGCAGTAGAATTAATAGAAAAAATGGGTAAAGCTAACCAAATCATTGGATGGGCCTACGTAACTATCCTAGTTGTAATAGGATCGTTTACAGCTATCGAAAGTATTCGAGCAATCCGCATGATTCACACACAAAAAATAGACGCAAAAGAAGCAATTGGATTTACTGGATTGACAAAGCGAGTCCAACTAATTCAACTTAAGCCTATGATATCCTTACCTGATTCAGGAATAGCTTCAATTTCCTTATGGGTCATCATATTAGCAGGATTACTTTCGGGAATGCTTGCTGGATTCCTAGGCGTAGGCGGTGGATTTCTACGAATGCCTTTGATGGTCTACGTATTAGGTATTCCAACACATGTAGCCATAGGAACTGATTTGTTCGAAATAATATTTTCAGCTGGTTTTGGTACTATTACACATGCACTAAAAGGTAACGTGGATATTATGATTGCTCTCATTATGCATACTGGAGCAGGGATCGGAGCACAAATAGGTGCAGTAGCAACACATCACTTTGCCGGACCACGCATACGACTACTTTTTGCCGGAATGCCATTCATTGGAGCAATTCTCGTCATATGGAGATTGCTTGACGGAAGCACTGGAGCTATACACTAGACTTCTAATTATGCAAACGCTTCTCAGTCTTAGTAAAAAACCTTATTCAACATCAACTATCAATATCGGCGCCATGGTGGCTAAAGCATTGGACTCTCAGATAACTTTATTTACAGTTATTGAATCTGAGTCCTCAAAAACTCAAACTTATGACGAACTACAATTAATCGGCAAAGATATCTCAAACTCTTCAGATATATTAATTCGCCAAGGCAATCCAGAGAATGAGATTATTTCCGAAACAGAATCTGGAAAATACAATCTACTTGTAATTGGTGCTAGAACACACTCCAGTGTTCCTACAGAATTTATCTTTGGCGACACTACCCATAGAATTGTTAAAGACTCGCCTATTTCAGTGCTTGTATCACGTGGAATAACCCAAAATTTAAATCACATACTAGTATGTACTTCCGGACCGAACGCTGGGTTTGATGCCCTTAGAACTGCTATCAAGATGTCAAAGCACACAAACTCAAAGCTCACACTACTACATGTGAGCAGAGCCGTACCAAGCATGTATACCGGACTAGACCAAATGGGCGAATCTCTATCGGACTTATTACAAACCGATACACCCACGGCTCAGTACCTAAGGGATTGTGCTGCTCTACTGAACAATGAGAAAATAGACGCAGAAATAGAATTGAGACATGGCACACCCACTCAGGAAATTCTTCGCGATATCGACCGCAACACGTACGACCTGCTAATAATTGGAGCCTCTAAAAAAAGTCCGTTTAACAGGATGCTTACTGACAACGTTTCTGCCCAACTAGCGGCTAGCGCCCCACTATCAGTTCTTGTCATCCATAATTCAATACAACAAACTATGACTACAAATGAACAATAAAGATACCAAAACCAATACTCAACAAAGCAGTCATGTCAATACAAATACAGGTAAAATCGGAAGCAAACTCTCTGAACTAAATCAAGCACTATCAAAACATATCAACAATCCTAGAGTCTCAAAAATAACTATTGCGGTTAGTCCTGACGAATGTCCAGCCTGCCTAAACATGCAAGGTACTTACAGTAAGCAGGAAACACCTGCAATACCGATAGAGGCATGCTCAAGACCAGGAGGATGTAACTGTCGTTATATTCCAGTATTAAATGAAATTTTTCCCTAGCACAAAACCATCAACAACGACAATCTTACGTCATGGTTGTGACGGCACAATACACTAAAAATGCTTACTGACTACCGAATACGCCAGCGAGACCACCTGCTCCAGATAGTAAGAGCGTTGACACAACAACTTGACTTAGAATCTGTATTGACACGCATTCTAAGGGCAGCTACCGAAATGCTTGCAGGTCGTGCCGGTCTAATAGCACTCAGAGACCAAGTCGATGGAGACTACCAAAAAGGAATAGCAACATTCTCAATACATGCACAGCATGGTGTATCACCTGAATTTCTAGAACATTTTGAAACAGTATTAAAAAACACTACCTCAAGTGCAGTCCTAGTTGATCCAGCACGCTACATCATAGCAGAGCTTGAACAGCGCCTGCACATGTTAGCCCGTAGTGGACCATTTAATCTCGAGGGCACTATAGGACTACCATTAGAAGCTCGCGGAGACTTAGTGGGATTATTGCTAGTGCTACGAGCTTCTGCTTCTCCATCATCCCAAAACGAGATGAAAATATTACAGGCATTTGCAGATCACGCAGCTGTTGCTGTAACTAATGCACGCCTATACGAGCAAGTTTCTCAAGAAAAACGACAACTTGACGCACTGCTTGAAGGATCTGCTGACGGCATTATGATCCTTGATTCAGGTCATTTAATATTACGCTGGAACAAAGCTCTAGCACAACTATCAGGTGTTACTCCAGCCAGTGCCCTCGGTAATACACATGATGAAATAATAAATTGGTCGAGCACGCCAGATCCTAACCTCGCGGATGCCGAAGCCCGTGGATGGCCATTTGAAAGTGCATCACCGTTGTATGTTGAAGGAAATTTATTACAATCAACTGGCGAGGAACTAGCTGTCGGAATTACGTATGCGCCGATATTTGATCGAAATAAGCGCCTAGTTAATATAATTGCAAATGTACGTGACATCACACGATTTAGAGAGGCCGAGCAACTAAAAAGCACCTTCATCTCCGTAATTAGCCATGAACTTAAAACGCCTGTATCACTAATAAAAGGTTATGCAGGAACACTCCTGAGAGAAGACGCAACTTGGACAAAGGATACAATAAACGAAAGTATTACAGTTATCGAAGAAGAGGCTGATAGGCTTGCTAATCTAATAGACAATCTTCTTGAAGCGTCTCGGTTACAGGCTGGCGGAATTGAACTAAACATCTCCACATTCAATCTAGAAAACCTTACAAAACAACTATCACGCAAATTTCAGACTCAAA
>Ga0310344_10003887_pt1 | contig 11101 bp, 10 predicted proteins | sample HC15DNA20200_MG_FD_203801 | JGI IMG/M metagenome (GOLD analysis project Ga0310344, IMG submission 203801) | Marine microbial communities from station ALOHA, North Pacific Subtropical Gyre - HC15-DNA-20-200_MG | ecosystem: Environmental > Aquatic > Marine > Oceanic | place: Pacific Ocean: North... | reverse complement strand
CGTCAGCATCTCCACAAGCAACCATACTAGTACCCCAAATAACCCTATCATTTCTAACTAATCTATCGCAGTCTCTTTCTAGCAAGCCCTCTTTTCGTTGTAATTTTTCATAAAGAAATTTTGCATATTTTTCTCTTTTTCCTTTATCAGTGGAGTTTACGATTTCTATTTTATAATTTTCATCTAAACCGATTTCTTTAAGTTTTTGTTTAACAATTTCTTTTTTTGCTATTAATATTGGAATTCCAAGACCATTACTTTTGAAAGCTATTGCAGCTTTTAATGTATTTTCATCTTCACCATCAGCAAAAACAACTTTCTTATGAGATTTTTTTATTTGAGTATTAATACCCTGCATAATAGTTGTTGAGGGATCAAGTCTCTGCTTTAATTGTTCTTTATAAGTTTCAAAGTTTTCTATATTTTTTCTTGCTACACCACTTTTTATAGCTGCTTTAGCTACTGCAACAGGTATTACACTTATTAATCTCGGATCAAATGTTGAGGGAATTATATAATCCTTTCCGTATATTGGTCTTTCTCCACCCATGGCAGCTACAACTTCATCAGGAACATACTCCCTTGCAAGTTCTGCTATCGAATGTGCAGCGGCTACTTTCATTTCTTCATTAATAGTTTTTGCTCTAACATCAAGTGCACCTCTAAAAATATATGGAAATCCTATTAAGTTATTAACTTGGTTTGGATAATCAGATCTACCAGTAGCTACAATTGCATCTTCTCTTACCTCATGAACATCTTCAGGATTAATTTCAGGATCAGGGTTTGCACAAGCAAAAATGATAGGATTTTTTGCCATTGATTTTACCATATCTTTCGAAAGCACATCTTTTGTAGATAAGCCTAAAAATACATCTGCACCTTTTATTGCTTCTTTAAGAGTTCTTAATTTTGTATCGATTGCATGGGTAGATTTCCACTGATCAAGGCTATCTCTTCCACGATACAAAACTCCTTTTCTGTCTATCATAATTATATTTTCATTTGGAACTCCACTGCTCTTAAATAAATTTGTACAAGCTATTGCTGATGCACCAGCTCCGTTTACAACGACTTTGATATTTTTTAGAGATTTTCCTGATATATCCAATGCATTAATTAATGCTGCCAAAGTTATAATTGCTGTACCGTGTTGGTCATCATGAAATATTGGAATATCCAATCTTTCTCTTAATTTTTGTTCTATGATAAAGCAATCTGGAGCAGCTATATCTTCTAAATTTATACCTCCAAAACTTTTTGATAGACTTGCTATACAATTAACAATTTCATTGGCATCTGATGAATCTATTTCCAAATCTATAGAATCAATATCTGCAAAACGTTTGAATAAAATTGCTTTACCTTCCATTACTGGTTTTGAAGCTAACGCCCCTAGATTTCCGAGACCAAGTATTGCTGAACCATTGCTTATAACAGCAACTAAATTTCCTTTAGTAGTATAGTCATAAGCAGCATCTGGATTATCTGCTATTCGCTTAACAGGAGCCGCTACTCCAGGTGAATAAGCAAGAGCTAAATCTCTTTTGCTTGTCATTGGCTTTGAAGATAAAATTTCTATTTTTCCTGATTTTCCACTATTGTGGTAATCTAGTGCCTCTTGGTCTGTGTATCTTTCTATTTTGGACTTTTTCTTCATTTGAAAAGCAAGTATCTTACAATTGTCACAAAAATAAGGCTTACATGTCAAGATGAACTTAATAGCTTCTACCTCTACATTTGGTTTTTTTACATTAATAAGTCGAATCCTTGGTTATGTGAGAGATATTTTAATTGCAATTTTTTTAGGAACAAGTGTTTTTGCGGACGCTTTTTTTGTTGCTTTTAGACTACCCAATACATTTAGAAGATTGTTTGCTGAAGGTACTTTCAATGCAGCATTCATTCCAAGCTATGCAGGAATTATGACAAAAAATAAAATAGAAGCAGATAATTTTGCAAAAAATGTATTCAACTTACTTTTTATTATTTTGTTATTTTTAGTACTGATGGCAGAAATTTTTATGCCACAATTAATTTTTTTAATAGCCCCAGGTTTTTACGAAGACTCGAATAAATTTAATTTAGCAGTAGATTTAAGTAGAATTACTTTCCCTTTTTTGTTTTTTATAAGCTTAGCTTCTTTCTTTGGAGCTATATTAAACTCTTATAATAAATTTGCAGCCGCAGCTGCTGCTCCAATTATATTAAATATAATATTAATTGGATCACTAATTTTTTCTAAATGGATAAATATATCTAATGTGATTGTGTTATCATATGCTGTTTCATTATCAGGTTTTCTACAAATGATACTTTTATTATTTTTTGTAAGAAAAAATTATAAACCGATTTTAACGATTAAAATTAAGATAGATGAAAAAATAAAATTTTTCTTTCGGAAGTTACTTCCTAGTATTTTTTCCTCGGGAGTAACACAAATTAATATTTTAATTGGCACTATAATTGCGTCTTTTCAAGCTGGAGCTGTTTCTTATCTTTACTATGCAGATAGAGTCTACCAAATAAATCTTGCTGTAGCCGGAATAGCAGTTAGCACAGTTATGCTCCCAGAATTGTCAAAGTATGTAAAAAATAATGATATTGAAAAAATATCAAATTTACAAAATAGAGCGTTAGAACTTTCTTTATTTTTATCTATTCCCGCTGCAACGGCTTTAGTTTTGGCTTCAGAACAAATTGTTACTTCATTATTTGGATATGGTTCATTTGATGATAAAAGTGTAATCAATACCGCAATCGCTCTTACTTTTTTTGCATTCGGCGTCCCTGCATTTTCGATACTGAAGATTTTTTCTAATTATTTCTTTGCAAGAAATGATACCAAAACACCTTTTTATCTTTCGGTAATATCTGTTATTTTAAATATATTAATTAGTGTATCTTTTTTTAACAAAGTAGGTTTTGTTATAATACCAATTGCAACCTCAATTTCTTCTTGGATTAATGTTTTTTTTCATTTTTACTTTATAAGAAAAAGAAATTTATATAAATTTGATTCAAAATTTATATATAAATTTCCAAGAATACTATTATCTGTGGTTGTAATGGGAATAGTATTATATTTATTACTTGGCTTTTTCTCAGACAAATTTGATTACAATCAAAGTTGGAAATTTATTTACTTATTTATTATAGTAATCGTTACTTTAATTAGTTACTTTTTAACTTCAAATTTTTCGGGAGCTTTTAAATTTAAAGATATTAAATTGAAATAACAATTTTTGTATATGACTAAAAAAAGAGTATTTTCTGGAGTTCAGCCTACTGGTAATTTGCATTTAGGGAATTACCTAGGTGCAATAAAAAATTTTGTTGATTTACAAAATAAATTTGATTGCGTTTACTGCATAGTTGACTTACATGCAATAACTAATCGTCAGGATCCTAAAGAATTAAAATCAAATATTTTAGAAACTGCAGCAAGTTTTGTTGCATCAGGACTAAATCCTGAAAAAAATATTATATTTAATCAAGCAAGTGTAGCTGCTCATAGTGAACTTGCATGGATATTCAATTGTATAGCTAGAATTGGATGGATGAATCGAATGACACAGTTTAAAGAAAAAGCTGGAGCAAATAAAGAAAATGCGAGCGTAGGCCTCTTAGTCTATCCTAATTTAATGGCAGCAGACATACTCTTATACAAGGCTACCCATGTACCTGTTGGTGAGGATCAAAAGCAGCATTTGGAGCTAACAAGAGATATAGCAAAAAAATTTAATAATGATTTTAAATGTGGAGATTATTTTCCAATAGTAGAACCTTTAATTTCAAAAGAATTTTCTAGAGTTATGAGTTTACGAGATGGAAAAAGAAAAATGAGTAAATCTGAAGATTCCGATCAAAGTCGAATAAATTTAAAAGATGATAAAGATTTAATTGACCAAAAAATTAAAAAAGCCAAAACTGATAATCATCCGATACCGTCAGATATAAACGGACTCAAGGATAGATATGAAGCAACAAATCTTATTTCAATTTATGCAAGTATAAATAAATTAGAAGTATCTTCTGTTTTGAAAGAATTTGGAGGTAAGAATTTTTCAACTTTTAAGAGTAAACTTAGCGAATCAATAATTGAAAAAATTTGCCCAATAGGCAATGAAATAAAAAAATTACTAAAAGATAAAAATTATCTTAATAAAATTTTAGAAAATGGTACAAAAAGAGCTGATTTAATAGCAAATAACCATCTTAAAGAAATTTATGAGATTATTGGTCTCAGAAAGTTTACTTGATAAGATAATATTTGTGTATTAATTATAATTATTATGTTGATTGAAACTGAAAATACGCCAAATCCAGATACTTTAAAATTTTTACCTGGAAAAAAGGTATCAGAAGTAGGTCCTGTGCAAATTTTAAAAACTGATAAAAGTGTAAAAATTCCTTTAGCAAGCAAAATATTATCAATCGAAGGAACCGTAATGGTATTTTTTGGTGAAGATTTTATTACAGTAAAAAAGGAAAAAAATTTACTTTGGGAAAATTTAAAATATGGAATAATTTCAGAGATTAACGATTATTATTTAAAAGGTAATGATGTAATAATAAAAAAAGATTCAAATAAATCAGACAAAATTTCGACAAAGCAATCAAATGAAACAATTAATAAAATTAATGAAATTTTAGATACCAAAATAAGACCGGCTGTTGCAAAAGATGGTGGTGATATTAAGTTTAAATCTTTTGAAAATGGAATAGTTACAGTAGAACTTAAAGGAAGTTGTTCAGGTTGTCCAAGTTCAGTCATGACTCTAAAACAGGGAGTACAAAATCTTTTATGTCACTATATTCCAGAAGTAAAAAGTGTGGAGGCGGTTTAAAAATTGGCTAAAAAAATAGAAAAATTGTTTAAATCTTATAGAGAACAATTGCTACACCTTGGAAAGTTGTATGGTGTAGTTGAAATAAAAAGCTATGCAAGAAGTGCTAAAAGACTAACTATTACTCAGCTAGAATTATTATTAATAAAAAATCATATAAAATTACCAATAAATAGATCAAGCGATAAAGCAATAGCAAAGCAAGAACTTAAACAAAATGCTATAACAAATGCTTATTTATCTTTATTTATTATTTTTTTCATAGGTTGTTTAATTTTAACAAGGCCATATATAAAAAAAGTCGTTAACGAAGTTAAATTTACTTATGTTGCTGAAGAATATAAATCTGTAAAAATTGAAAAAAAGAAAAAAACTAAGAAGAAAAAAATAGAAGAACAAACTGAAAGTATAAAACAAGAGTATGATAACACTGTTAGTTTAAATGCAGCAACTGCAGAAAATCTTTTTGAAGATTTAAATTATGATCTCAAAGCTGTTAGAGCTGGGCAAAAAGTAAAACCAATATATCTTACAAAACTCCCAAAAGACCTTAAAACTTTAGGTAATACTAAAAAAAAGAGAGAACTATTTATTAAAATAATTTTGCCATTAGTACTTCATGAGAATAATAAGATTACTGAAGATAGAAAAAAACTTTTTAAAATATTAGCAAAGAATTTCAATACACCAGGCGAAAGAGTATGGCTTAAAAGAAGATTTAAAGAATATAAAATAGATGATGGAGATTTATCAAAACTCAAAATGAGAATGGATATTATTCCTGTATCCATAGCTTTAGCTCAAGCAGCAAATGAAAGTGGATGGGGTACATCTAGATTTGCACTGGAAGGTAATGCTTTATTTGGTCAGTGGACTTGGAGCAAAAAAGGTATTTCTCCAAAAAATAAAGATCCAAATAAGAGCCATAAAGTTTTACAATTTCAAATTCTCAAAGCTTCAGTTAGAGCATATAAAAATAATTTAAATACTCATAATGCTTATAGAGAATTTAGAGAAGTAAGAGCTCAAATAAGAGAGGAAGGTAAACCAGTTATAGGTTCAGATTTAACAAAGTATTTAAAAGCTTACGCTGCGATAGGCGACAAGTATGTTGCTATTCTTAATGATATTATAGAAAAAAATTCATTAACTGATTTTGATAAGGCAAATTTACTATCTACAAAATTAACAACAGGAGTAGCATTATAATTTTTATTATTAATATTCAGCAATAACATACTGAATACCTAACCATCTCCATCTATTTTTTTTTGTTAAAAGAGAACAATTAATTCTACCTCTTTCACTTTTAAATTTTTCTTTAAGTAAAATTTCCAATTCATTTTCATTAATAAATTTAATATCTGATTTTCTCCAAACGTTTCCTTCATTTGAATAACATGTGATATTTTTAACATTGATTAAATCTTTAAAAAATTTAATTTTAACTTTTGGGGGATTTTCATTTCCTTTAATATATCGATTTTCAGGTGTTATTTTTTCATAAGGAAAAGGCAAAGTTTGAATTATGGATTTAAATCTTTTCAATTCACCATATTTTTCATTTATTGGAAATCTTGGCAATTCAAGAAAATTTTTGCTTGGGTCTATAACACCTGAATGTTGTCCAAAAGCAAATTCAAAATTTAAATCATTTACAATTTTCTTTAAAACTTTACTATATTCTCCAAAAGGGTATGAAAATAATTTAGGAGAATAGCCTAATTCTTTTTCAAAAATTTTTATAGATTTTTCTAAATCATCCCTAATTTTTTTCTCTTCCCAATCAATCAAGTATTCATGAGTATGACTGTGATTTCCTATAGTAGCTAAATTACTGGATTCAATTTCTTTTATTTGTTTCCATGTCATGTAACCATTCTTACCAACTTCCCTCGTACTTACAAAAAGAATAAAAGGAATTTTTCTTTTTTTAAGTAATGGCCAAGCATTTAAATAAAAAGATTCAAAACCATCATCAATTGTTAAAAGTAAATAATTTTTTTCTATTTTATTTTTAATAATTTTATTAAATTTATCAAAAGAAATAAATTCTAATTTAGAATTATTTATTTCATCTAGATGATTTAAAAAAACTTCATTTTTTATATTTGTAGATGGATATTTATTTTCATTAAAACGATGATACATCAACGCTACTATACCTTTATCAGGATTAAAGCCTTCTAAATTTAATCCAAAGGATTTACTTATTGGTAAAAATAGTAGTATGAATACAACTATTATGAATTTTTTTTCTATTGATTGTAGCACTGAAGTTGGTTCATTATTTGCAAAAGTTGAAAATAAAACATTTAGCAAAGTTTTGCAAAGTGATAAATTTTTAAATGATCTAATTGCTAAACATATTATAGATTTTTTAGCTGAAAATAATATAAAATTGAATGATTTGGGCCAAATTTTTGTAAACCAAGGACCAGGCAGCTTTTCAGGATTAAGATCATCCTTAGCAATTGCCAAAGGCATTAGTTTATCAAAAAATATAAAATTATGTGGTTATGATACTTTTATATGGAGTTGTGCAAAATTTTATAACCAAAAAAATGATATTTTAAGTTTTGTTAAGGTAAGACAAAAATACTATGTTCAAAAATTTGATCAAAAATTAAATAGAATTTTTCAACCACAAGAAGTAAGTAAAGAGGAAATATTAAATAATTATAAAAAAGATTTAAAAGTAGTACCTAAAATCATTAGTGAGCAATTTGATGATAAAATATTAAAACTCAACAATTTATTTATAATAGATTTAAGTCATAAAGAGTTAGAAATTCTTCATTTGCAGCGATTATTAGATGAAGAATTGATTAAACCACTATATTTAAGCTAAAGTCTTTTTGAAAATATAATTTTTTTTAGTATTATAAAAATGTATGAATAATAAAATTGAAGAGAGATGTTTGAAAAAAGGTCTAAGGTTAACAGATCAAAGAAAATTGATAGCTAAAGTAATGTCAGAGTCAGAAGACCATCCTGATGTAGATGAATTACATAGAAGAGTTAACAAACTTGATACTAAAATTAGTATTGCAACAGTTTATAGAACAGTAAAATTATTTGAGGAAGCAGGAATTTTGGCTAAACATGATTTTAAAGGAACAAAAGCAAGGTATGAACAAGCAACCCAAGAACATCACGATCATTTAATAGACATTAATACTGGAGAGATTATCGAGTTTGTTGATGAAGATATAGAAAAATTACAAAAAAAAGTTGCTGAAAAACTTGGTTATCAACTTGTTGATCATAGATTAGAATTATATGGTGCAAAAAATAAAAAGTAAAAAAATTGTCTAAAAAAATATTTATCAAAACATTCGGATGTCAAATGAATGAATACGATTCAGGACGTATTTATGATTTAGTTTCAAATATAGGATTCAGCAAAACAAAAACAAAAACTGAAGCAGACTGTTTTGTAATAAACACCTGCCACATAAGAGAAAAAGCAACGGAAAAAGTTTATGACGAGATTGGAAGGTTGAAAAAAAGTTTTAAAAGTTTAAAAAAACCTATCGTAATTGTCTCTGGATGTGTAGCTCAAGCAGAATCAGATGAAATGATAAAAAGAGAACCTTACATTGATATGGTAATTGGACCTCAATCTTATCACAAGATTAGTGATCTAATTTTAAATTATGAAAGAAAAAATAAAAAATTTAACGAAACAAATTTTGATGTTATAAAAAAATTTGATACATTAGAAAAAATTCCTTTTTCGCAAAACAAAATTTCTTCATTTTTAACAATACAAGAAGGTTGCGATAAATTTTGTAATTTTTGTGTTGTTCCATATACAAGAGGACCTGAATATTCTAGACCCTTTGAACAAATTGTAAATGAAGCAAATATTTTGGTTAGCAAGGGCACTAAAGAGATAACTTTACTTGGGCAAAATGTAAATGCATATAACTTTTCTAAAAATGAGAAAAAATATACACTTTCATCATTAATAAGAAAATTAAATGATATTAAAAATTTAAAAAGGATTAGATATACAACTTCTCATCCAAAAGATATGACAGATGAATTAATCGAATGTTATAAGGATTGTGGAAAGCTGGTACCCTTTTTACATCTTCCTATTCAAAGTGGATCAGATAAAGTTTTAAAATTAATGAACAGAAAACATAATGTTAAGTATTATTTAGAAGTTATAGAAAAATTAAAAATTGCTAACAAAAATATAAAATTTTCAAGTGATTTTATTATTGGATATCCAGGTGAAACAGAGGAAGATTACAATAAAACAATTGACCTCGTAAAAAAAGTTGGTTTTATAAATTCTTATTCCTTTATTTTTAGTCCAAGACCTGGAACACCAGCCTCAAATAAAAAAATAGATAATTTAGATTTAAGTAAAAATAGACTTGAAAATTTGCAAAAAATTTTAGAAATTTTTCAATTGAAAAATAATAGTGCAAAACTATACAAAACTTGTGAAGTTTTAGTTGAAAATAGGTTAAAAGGACAAGAAAAATATTTTGGAAGAACAAAATTTATGACACCTGTGATTTTTAAATCAAATAATTGTAAAAGTGGTGATTTAATAAATATAAAAATTACATCTTTTAATAGAAATAATTTATTTGGAGTTCACGAAATTAAAGGCAAGGAAAAGGCTGCTTAATTAAACTTATGAATATAAGTAAACAACACAAAAATGGTAAACAAGTTTCAATAATGTATGGAGATGATAATTCGATAAATATTAATGTTTTTGATAACAAAATTCTTATGGAAATTGCCGGATCTTTAGATGGTAATTTAAAAGAATTAGAAAGGGTCAGCGGTTCGAAAATTTACTTTAGAGGTAACTCTATTGCAATAAAAGGTGAGAAAATTGCAAATGAAAAAGTTAAAGATGCAATTGAATATTTGATTAAACGTTTTAATATAGATAAAAAAATAGACAGAAATGATATATTAGCATCTTTTAATAAGGACATTATTGAAGATATGAAAAATCCATCTCCTATTCAGCCTTTAGATGAAGTAATTAAAACCCCAAAAAGATCAGTAATACCTCGATCAAAAAAACAAAAAGAATATGTAAAGGCACTAAAAACAAGTCAAATCATAATGTCTTTAGGTCCTGCAGGAACCGGAAAAACTTATTTAGCAGTAGCGGTAGCTCTATCTATGCTTTTAGAAAAAAAAGTTGAAAGAATAATATTATCAAGACCAGCTGTTGAGGCTGGAGAAAGATTAGGTTTTTTACCTGGCGATATGAAAGATAAAATAGACCCATATTTAAGACCTTTGTATGATTCTCTTCATGATATGTTTCATTATGACAAAATTCAAAAAAAAATTGAGAATGGTGAAATTGAGATTGCGCCATTAGCATTTATGAGAGGCCGTACACTAAAAAATTGTTTTGCTATTCTAGACGAGGCGCAAAATGCAACTCAAACACAAATTAAAATGTTTTTGACAAGAATTGGAGAAAATTCAAAATTAGTTGTCAATGGTGATCCATCACAAATTGATTTACCAAACAAAGGCCAATCTGGTTTAGTTCAATCACAAATGATTTTAAAGGATATTAAAGAAATATCAGTTGTTAATTTTGATCATAATGATGTTATTAGACATCCACTAGTTTCAAAAATTGTAGAAGCTTACAAAAAAAATACCAATGATAAGGGTTAATGTTGAGATAAATAATAAATCTTGGCATAAAAGGATAAAAAATCCTAAAAAATACTTCAAACAAAAATTACAAAGAATTTCAAAAATACTTAAACCGTTAAAGAAAAAAGATTTAATTTTTACTATATTGCTAACAAATTCTACAAAAATGAAAAAACTTAATAATAAATTTAGAAAAAAAAATAAACCTACGGATGTTCTATCATTCCCATTTTTTTCAGCAAATCAAATAAATTTAGAAAAAAGAAAAAATTTTTATATAGGAGATATAGCTATATCTTATGAATTTATCGAATCTTATTCTAAAAGAAATAACTTTATTAATGAATTTGATAAAGCTTGGGTTCATGGACTTTTACATTTAGTAGGTTATGATCATATAAAAAATAAAGATTTTTTTAAGATGAATAAAATTGAAAAAAGGATTTTAGATTCAATTTGACTACACTGTTAAACAATAAATTATTTGTTATATTTATAGCGCCCTTTCTAGTTGGAGCTATTACCATATTAAGTTTTGCCCCATATAATTTAACATTTATAAATTTTTTTACATTCTCAATTTTATTATATTT
>Ga0310344_10003886_pt1 | contig 11101 bp, 12 predicted proteins | sample HC15DNA20200_MG_FD_203801 | JGI IMG/M metagenome (GOLD analysis project Ga0310344, IMG submission 203801) | Marine microbial communities from station ALOHA, North Pacific Subtropical Gyre - HC15-DNA-20-200_MG | ecosystem: Environmental > Aquatic > Marine > Oceanic | place: Pacific Ocean: North... | reverse complement strand
AGAAAAGGCGGCGAAACCTTCTGATGATAAAGGTAAGGAAAAATCTGCTAAGCCTTCTGATGATAAAAGTAAAGCCGCAACTAAAGAACCAAAAAAAAAATAATATAGGATAAATTATAAATTATGCTTCTTTTAGTTGGTTTAGGAAATCCTAATCCAAATAATACAAATAATCGACACAACGTAGGATTTTTAGTAATTGATGCAATTAATCAAAAATTTAAATTATCAAAGCAAAAACCAAAGTTTAAAGGATTGTTAACTACTGGAAAAATTGGTGAACAAAAAGTTTTTGCAATAAAACCTCTTACATTTATGAATAGTTCAGGAATATGCATTAAGGAACTTATCGATTATTTTAAAATTAACGTAAAAGATGTTTTTGTTTTCCATGATGATATGGATATTGATATTGGAAAAGTAAAAGTAAAATTTGGAGGAAGCAGCGCTGGACATAACGGTATAGAGTCAATAGATAAAAATATTGGAAAGAATTATTCTCGAATAAGAATAGGTATTGGTAAACCAAAAAATAATTCTACAGGTGCTGATCATGTTTTAGATAATTTCTCAAGCGATGAAAAAGAAAATGTAGAAGAAGTTACTAAAAATATTATAGAATCTTTATCTATTTTGATAAATAAAGATCTGGACTTATTTTCAAGCAAAATTAATCAAAATTAATAATGAGTTTTAAATGCGGCATAGTTGGTCTGCCAAATGTAGGTAAATCAACTTTGTTCAACGCATTAACTACTTCGAAGAAAGCGCAGGCAGAAAATTTTCCTTTTTGTACCATCGACCCGAATGTTGGGATAGTTGCCGTTCCTGACGAAAGATTAAATAAAATATCTGCGATCTCAAAATCAGCCAAAACAATTAATGCTGCAATCACTTTTGTGGATATTGCTGGCCTGGTTAAAGGCGCCTCCAAAGGTGAAGGTTTAGGAAATAAGTTTCTCTCACATGTTAGAGAGGTTGATACAATTATTCACTTAACAAGATGTTTTGAATCTGAAAAAATACAAAATGTAAATAAAGACGTAGATCCCATACGTGATCTTGAAATTATTGAAACTGAAATTTTATTATCTGATTTAGAATCTCTGCAAAAAAGATTAGAAAAAAGTAATAAAAAAAAATTAGAAAAGGATGAATTAAATTTTCTGGAAGCGTGTAAAAAATTAATAAGTGATGGAAAAAAACCAGACGATTTAAAAGAAAAGTATAATAAAGATTTAATAAAAAAATCATCTCTTTTGTCTCTTAAACCAAGAATAATTGTATGTAATGTTGATGAAAAAAGCTTACCTAATGGTAACAAATACTCTGATGCATGTAAGAAAAAATTTCCTAATGAAAATATAATTATTGTTTGTGCAGATATCGAAGATCAAATTATGGGTCTTCAAGCAAATGATAGAAAAGATTTTATGCTTGAATCTGGAATAAAAGTTACTGGCTTAGATAATTTAATCAAAACAGGTTATAACACTCTAGGTCTTAGTACTTTCTTTACATCTGGCCCTGAAGAAAGTAGAGCTTGGACCATTGAAAAAAATTCTAAAGCTGCAGACGCTGCTGGGGTGATTCATACTGATTTTAAAAAAAAATTCATAAGAGCTGAAACAGTAACTCACGAAGATTTTATAAAATACAAAGGTTTTAACGAATGTAAAAACGTAGGAAAATTAAGATTAGAAGGAAAAGATTATTTAGTAAATGATGGTGATGTGATGTATTTTAGAGTAGGCAGTTAAATTATTTAAATGTCTTAGGGTCTTCACCTTCATATTTTGTAACTACTTTTTCTACTTTATCATAAGTTTCTTCTTCTTCCTCTTCTTTTGACCCAAATCTAGACCATACTTTTTGTTTGCTCATAAACACTAATGTAAAGAGTACTATTAAATAAATAATAACTTTAAAACCCATTTTATGTTGAGATTCTAAATGCGGTTCAGCAGCCCATGCTAGAAATGCGGTCACGTCTTTGGCCATTTGTTCTGTTGATGCTTGAGTTCCATCAGCATACTCAACAATATCGTCCATAAGTGGTGCTGACATTTTAATTTTATTTCCAGGCATATATTTGTTGTAATAAACACCATCATCTAGTTCAAAGCCTGTTGGAGCTTCTTCATATCCTAAAAGTAATGAATAAATATAATCTGCCCCACCAGCTCTAGCTTTGACTAAAACAGACATGTCAGGAGGATACGCCCCACCATTTGCAGCTGCTGATGCTTCAACATTTGGATAAGGTTTAGCAAATTTATCGGACAATCTTGCTGGTCTCATAAACATTTCTCCATCACTATTTGGCCCATCTTGAATTTCAAATTGAGCTGCTATTGCTTTTGCTTCTTCAATAGAAAATTCAGGACCTCCTTCTTCTGATAAATTTCTGTAACTTAGATGTTGCATAGAATGACATCCCGCACAAACTTCTTGATAAACTTGATAACCTCTTTGAAGAGAAGCGCGATCAAAAGTTCCAAAAATCCCTTCAAAACTCCAATTGGTCTTTAAATAATTTTTATTAACCTCCGCCGCAAAAGACGAGAGCGGAATTAACGACAATAAAACAGTTAATATTACTCTATTTAAAAGAACCAACATTTTCACCTTCATATTTTGCGGCTGCTTTTTTAAACTTGTCCATAAGATTAGGTTTATCTAAAACAGGATCAGAAATACTTACTGGTAATGGATCGGTTTTTTCATAACGCCCAAGCAATGGAAGTAGAACTAAGAAATGAATAAAATAATATGCCGTCCCTATTCTTGATAGAACCAAATAAATTCCTTCGGGTGGCTTAGCTCCTAAATATCCTAACAAAATTACAGTGAATACCAAAACCCAGAAAAATTTTCTGTAGACTGGTCTAAAAACTGAAGATCTAACCTTAGATGTATCAAGCCATGGCAATAAAATTAAAACAAAAATTGCCGCAAACATAAAAATGACTCCACCAAGTTTACTTGGTATAGCTCTTAAAATTGCATAGAAAGGTAATAAGTACCATTCGGGAACTATATGTGCTGGCGTCACTAAAGGATTTGCTTCAATATAGTTATCAGGATGACCTAAAGCATTTGGCGCAAAAAATACAAACCAAAAAAAGATAATTATAAAAACTAACAAAGCGGTTAGATCCTTCATAACCATATATGGGTGAAAAGGCATAGTCTCATTACTATTTTTTTTAACATCAATTCCTACAGGATTGTTATTACCAGGAACGTGCAAAGCCCATATATGAAGTATAATTAAACCAAAAATTAAAAATGGAAGTAAATAATGTAAAGCGTAAAATCTAGTTAAAGTTGGATTATCAACAGAATAACCTCCCCAAAGCCACGTTGTAATGCTTTCTCCTACAAAAGGTATCGCGCTAAATAAATTTGTAATTACTGTTGCTCCCCAAAAACTCATTTGTCCCCAAGGCAAAACGTAACCCATAAAAGCTGTAGCCATCATTAATAAATAAATTATAACACCTATTATCCAGATAACTTCTCTAGGCGCTTTGTAAGAACCATAAAATAATCCTCTAAAAATATGAATGTAAACTGCCAAAAAAAACATCGATGCTCCATTTGCATGAACGTATCTTAAAAGCCAACCATAATTTACATCTCTCATTATATGTTCGATACTTTCAAATGCATGGTCGGTGTGAGCCACATAATGCATTCCAAGTATAACTCCAGTTACGATCTGGGTCATTAAACAAAAAGTTAATATTCCTCCAAAGGTCCACCAATAATTTAGATTTTTTGGAGTTGGATATTGTTTTAAATGATGAGAAAGAGTTAAAAGTGGTAATCTACTATCAAACCACTCGGCCACTTTAGATTTTGGAATATATTTTATTTCACTCATAAATTAACCTATTTTAATTGTATTATTATCTACAAATTCATATTTAGGTATTTCTAAATTTGTGGGCGCTGGCCCTCTTCTAATTCTTCCTGAAGTATCATAATGAGAACCATGACACGGACAGAACCAAGCGTTATAGTCTCCTTTATCACCTAAAGGAACGCAACCTAAGTGGGTGCAAACACCTACCATAACTAACCATTCAGGATTTTTTGCTCTGTCTGAATCTTTTTCAGGATCTTTTAAATCTTTTAAATCAACTGCGGCAGCTTCATCAATCTCTTTTTTAGTTCTTCTTCTAATAAAAATTGGTTTTCCTCTCCATAGTACAGTTATTGTTTTTCCTGGCTCAACACTGCTAACATCCACTTCTGTGGTTGATAAAGCTTTGACAGAGGAATCTGGATTCATTTGATCTACTAGTGGCCAAATAGCAGCTCCCAACCCTACGGCCCCAATTGTATAGGTAGCTGTAAATAGAAAACTTCTTCTTTTTGGCTTAATTTCTTCACTCATATATATTTGATGCTTTGATGTAGTATATATTATTAATTAATTACAATTAATATAAATTTGCTAGGGTCAGAATGACACACGAATTAACAAAATACTAAAAAATGTTCAATATCGCTTTATATCAACCTGATATACCCCAAAATACTGGGGCTATAATTCGTCTTTGTTCGTGCTTTAATACAACCCTTGAAATAATCGAACCGTGTGGTTTCCATTTAGACAATAAAAAATTAAAAAGAGTAGCAATGGACTATCTAGATATAAAAAAAATTATTATTCACAAATCATATGATAGTTTCTTAATAAAAAAGAAAAATTCAAGAATTATCCTTATGACCACAAAAGCAAAAAAAAATTATTGTGAATTTAAATTTAAACCTCGGGATACAATACTTTTTGGTCGAGAAAGTGAAGGCGTTCCTGAAAATGTACATAAAAATGCTTACGAAAGATTAAAAATTCCTTTAAAAAATAATGCAAGATCTTTAAATATAAGTGTTGCTGCAGCTATAACACTAGCTGAAGCTGAAAAACAAAACTATTTAAAAAATGATTAAAGATATAAATTTAAAAAAAAGAATAACAGCATCTTGGTTTAAATTATTACAACAAATAATTTGCTATGAGTTTGAAAAAATAGAAATAGATTATGCAAAATTAATCAATAAAAAACCTAAATTATTTAAAAAAAATGAATGGAGAAGAAGCAAAACAAAAAATAATGGTGGTGGGTCATATTTTATAATTAAAAATGGTTTGATATTTGACAGCGTTGGCGTAAATTTTTCTGAGGTAACTGGTAAATTTAATAAGAAATTTAAATCCCAAGTTTTAGGTGCTGGAAAAAATCCAAACTATTGGGCGTCAGGAATTTCTGTTGTCGCGCACATGAAAAATCCAAAAATTCCTGCTATGCATTTTAATACTAGATTTATAGTTACAACCAAAAATTGGTTTGGGGGAGGCATGGATGCCACTCCTTGTATAACTGATAAAAAAGAGAAAAAAAATTTTCATAATAAAATTAAAAAAACTTGTGATAATCATAATAAAAAATACTATTATAAATATAAAAAATGGTGTGATAATTATTTTTATTTACCCCACAGAAAAGAAACGAGAGGAATTGGAGGTATTTTTTTTGATTATAAAAAAAATAATTGGGAAAAAGATTTTAATTTTGTTCGTGACGTTGGACTGTGCTTTATTGATTGTGCTCAAACCATTATAAGAAAAAAAATGAATCAAAAATGGACGAAAGATCAAAAAAATAAACAATTAATCAAAAGAGGTCGATATGTTGAATTTAATTTATTATATGATAGAGGTACTAAATTTGGTCTTAACACCGGTGGTAATACAGATGCAATATTAATGTCTTTGCCGCCCGAAGCAAAATGGAAATAGAATATGGAAAAAGAACCTATTACAGCTGAAGGTCTAGAAAAATTAAAAAAAGAATTAGAAGAAATAAAAAATATTAAACGTCCAAAAATAGTTGAGGCCATAGCTGAAGCAAGAGCTCATGGAGATTTAAAAGAGAATGCTGAGTATCATGCTGCTAGAGAAGAACAATCAAAAACTGAGGGCAGAGTAATAGAGATAAATGATTTAATAGCTAGAGCTAACGTTATAGACGTTACAAAAATTGAAAAAGGTGAGAATGTTATTTTTGGATCTACCGTTCAATTATTAGACTTAGATAACAATGAAAAAAAAACTTACAAAATAGTAGGAAAAGACGAAGCAGATATAACAAAAAATTATATTTATTTTAGATCTCCAATTGGTAAAGCTTTGATTGGAAAAAACAAAAAAGATTTAGTCATAGTCAAAACTCCTTCTGGAGATAAAAATTTTGAAATAAAAGAAGTTCAATATATTTAAAACTAATCTATCTTTGCAGATTTTTCTATAAACCTTTCATCTAAAATAAAGTCATTTTCGATCCATTTATTCTCTAATGCTTTTAATTTCTCGCCAAGCTTAGGCCCTGCTTCATATCCATATTTTTTTAAATAATCGCCTGATATAGGAAATTTTGGTATTTTACAATGATTTACAAAATTTATTAATTTTTCAATTTCGCTGCTTTTTATTTTATTATTTATCAACAGTGAAAAAAGCAATAAATCTATAACGTCATCTTTATTGGTTAAATAAATTAATTTTTTTATATTGTTTTCTGAGAAAAATTTTTTACTTATTAAATTTTGATAATTTTTTGAAATATTTTTAAATTTTTTTATAACTTTATTTGAAATTTTAAATTTATGGCAAAAATATTCATACTCTTTAGTTTCATCAAGAATAAGCAGGGATAAAACTAAATATTTATTATATTTAATTTTAAATTTATCATCAAAATCATTGAATTTTTTTAATCTTTTATAATGTTTAAATTGAGGAAATATATTTAATAAAATTTCTTTTGATTGATCATTAGAAAATAAAATATAAATATTTTTAAGTAACAATATTTTTTTTAGTTCATCAAAAATTCTTTCGTTTGATATTTTGTTTATTCCATTTATATTTTGTTTTATTGCCTTTATAATGTCAGGTTCATGTTCAAATTTACTATAGTTTGCAAAAAACCTAAAATATCTTAAAATGCGTAAATAATCTTCTTGTATTCTTTCTGGGGCATTGCCAATAAATTTAACTTTTCCATTTTTTAAATCATCAATTCCATTTAAAGGATCAAATATTCTTCCGTGTATGTCAGCATATATTGCGTTTATAGTTAAATCTCTTCTTAAAGAATCTTCCTCCCAGCTTTTTGTGAATTGAACTTGAGCATGCCTGCCATCAGTAAAAACATCTTTTCTGAGAGTTGTAATTTCAAACTTTTTTTTATTTATAATCGCAGTTACTGTGCCATGAGATAAGCCAGTATCAATCACTCTAATATCTTTTTTAGCAAGTCTTATTTTTACTTCTTCGGTGCTGAGAGATGTTGCTAAATCAATATCATCTATTTCCTCTCCTGATAATGATTTTCTTACACAACCGCCCACAAATCTAACTTCATCTTCTTTTCCAATTTGATTTAGATTTGAAAAAATTAATTTAACTTCGCTCACATTTAGCAATAATTGAATACTTTTATCTGATCCAAATTTTTTAAAAAGGAAACGATCTATTGCAAAAATAATATTTTTTACTTTGTTTAACATTTCTTGGCTGGGGCGCTAGGATTCGAACCTAGGATGGTGGTACCAAAAACCACTGCCTTACCGCTTGGCTACGCCCCAAATTTATAACTTTGATATACCACAAATGTCTAACTTTACATAGTTTTTGATATAGCAGACCAATATTTTGGAAATTTTTGCCTTATTAATTTCTGAGCTAAAACTAAGCTATGTATATCAGAAAATATTCCTATACAGGCAGAACCTGAACCTGTGATTCTTGAAAAATAGCAACCTCTTTGTACTTTTATAAAATTAATAACCTTTTTTGTTTTTGGATACAATTTAATTACAGTTGATTCTAAATCATTTTTTTCATTTTTGATAAAATTAATTAATTTTTTTTCTTCATTTATATATTTTTTAAAATTTATTGGAGAGCGTGTAAACTTTTTATTATTATTATATATTTTTTTCGTAGAGCAAATTATATTGGGAAAAACAATTAAAATTTTAAGGTTTAACTTTTTTTTAATTCTTAAAATCTTATTTTTATTTCCTAATATAATTGTATTTTTTTTCTCTAAGAGAATAGGCACGTCAAAACCTATTTTTTTTGCTATTTTATTTAATAAATTTTTATTTAATTTTAAACGCATTTTCTTACTTAAAAAATTCAATAATACTGCTGCATTTGATGACCCTCCTCCCAAACCTGAGCCATGAGGAATATTTTTTTTTACGTAAATATTAAAATATTGTTTTTTTAGAAAACCGTTTTCTCTTAACAAAATTAATACTTTGGAAAGAGTATTAAATTTTTTATTAATTCCTTTTTTAAATTTTCCTGTAAAAATTATTTTATCAAATGACTTTTTATTTCTTTGTATTGTTATTAAATCATAAGGGTGACAAAATGTTATTAAAGAATTAATATTATGATAATTTTTTCTAGCCTTTTTTAAAACTCTTAAAGAGAGATTAATTTTAGTATAGGATTTTATTTGAAATTTTCTCACAAATATAATTTATAAATTTTTATTTATTCCAAAAATTAGCTTTTTATTTATATTTTTTATAAGCTCTTCGTCGGCATCGTCTAAACTTAATACATATTTCCAAAAATATCTGGCTTGTATATTTTTATTAACCATCCATAGAGTATCTCCATAATGATCATTAATTATTGGATCCGAAGGTTTTAATTCAACTGCTCTTTGTAGAAATTTTTCTGCATCAGTGTAATTTTTATTAATATAGTGTGCCCATCCAAGAGAATCTATTATATATCCATCATTTTCCCTTAATTTAACAGCTTGCTCGAGCATTTCTAATGATTCTTCTATGTTTATTCTTTTTTCAATCCATGAATAAGCTAAATAATTTAAAACATGAGCTTGGTCCGGCTTCATTTTAAGAGATTCTTTTAAATCTTTTTCAGCATTTTTCCAGTCACCTATTCTCTCATAGCTCGTTCCTCTTCTATCCAATACTTTGTGAAATAAATTATGATCTTTTTTTATTTTTTCTAATGCCTTAGTATAATATTTAATTGAATCTTCGTAATATCCATGATCTTTATAAAAATTTGCTAATTCATAATAGTGTTCAAAATTATTTTCAGCTAAAGAATCAAAAGCTTTTTTCAGTTTTGAGATAGAATGTTTTGTTCCAACAGTATCCGATAAAATTAAAGATATATTTTTTGAAGCATACCATGAATAAATTGGACCTATGGACTTTATAGAACTATAGGTTTTTTTAGAAAGTTCTAATTTATTTTGATAATAAAAATTTTCAGCCAAAAGTGCTTTGTTCGGAGTAAATTTATTATTTAAAAAAAGTGAAATTTTTGCATAATAATTTGATAGACGATAATTTCTATCACTTGAATATAAGTTAGCTAGAATATAAAAAATTTCAGCAATAGAATCCTCAAGTTTTTGACAGTTAAATAAACTTTTAATTTTATTAACCTGACCTTTTATAAAAAAATCTTCTGTCTGTTTAATTAATAAATTTGAGTCATATTTTTTTCTACTTTTTTCAATAATTTTTTTTGCTTCTGTTTTTTTATTTTTATGAACTAAGTAATTAATTAAAAAAAAATTATATCTTGAAAAATTATATTCTTCATCACTTGTTAATTTTGCAAAACTACTTTCAACCTCTGGGGTATCAAAATAACACTGCAATAAACTGTTTTGTATTTTTTTGATATTTTTATATCGGGTTGGAATCTTATTAAAATATTTTAAACTATCTTCTTTATTGTTTTCGGCGGCTTTAACTGAAGCTATTAAAAAATTTCCCAAAAAACTTCTAAAGATATCATTATACTCAGGTTCTATATTTAAATTATTTAATCTTTCAAAATATTTTTTTGCATTTGCATAATCCTTATCTAAAAAAGATTCTAGACCTAACAGAAGATCTACTTCAAAAAATAATTCTTCCTCGTTCCAAATCTCTTTTGAAAAAGCAAAAGCTTCTTTAAATTTTTCAAGCAATATTAAAGTTTGTAAATATTGAATATTAAAATTTGTATGTCTATTTTTTAAAGATTTAGCTTTTTCTAAATATTTATAAGCCTTGTCAGGATAATTTTGGCTTGATGACACTATTCCTAAAAAATAATTTGAAATATTATGTGCAGAATATTTAACTATATTATCTTTGCCAAAACTGGCGGTGGATAAAAATAAAGAAAATACAAAAAAAATAATTAAATATTTTTTATTAATAAAATATTTCATATAATATAGTTTATAAAATGAAAAGAAACTTAAATCAAAAGCTAATTAGCCTAATAGAATATTACAATTTAATTAATACAAATATTTTTTTGAGCAACAAAGCTATAAAAAGAACTGAACAAAAGACAACTAACGCTTTTACAGGTAAAAAATCAGAAAAATTAACAAAATTAAAAAACAAAATTCAGTCTATTAAAAATTGCAATTTGAAAAAAAATGCTACTAACATGGTTTTTGGAGATGGAAATATTAACTCAAAAATAATGATTATAGGTGAAGGGCCTGGCGCTAATGAAGATGCGGAAGGAAAACCTTTTGTTGGACGCGCTGGTAAATTGTTAGACAAAATGCTAGCGTCAATTAAACTAGATAGAACAAAAGTTTATATTTCAAATGTTGTTAACTATAGACCTCCAGAAAATAGAAAGCCCACTGAATTAGAAATTAATAGATATTTGCCCTTTTTGATAAGTCATATTGAAATAATTAATCCAAGAATATTAGTTTTGTTAGGTAGCACTGCCCTAAATACTTTGATTGGGAATCAAGATGTAATTTCTAAAGCTAGAGGTAAATGGATACAAAATAAAATTGGAACTGCAAAACCTTGGATCATTGCTTCATTTCATCCAGCTTTTTTAATGAGACAGCCAGAACAAAAAAAATTTGCGTGGATTGATTTAAAGATGATCAGAGATAAATCAAAAATATTAAATATTTAAATACTATTGCTTTATAAAAACAAAATTGCCGGTGTAGATGAGGTTGGTAGAGGCTGCCTGGCTGGACCTGTGTTTGCCGCT
>Ga0310344_10003884_pt1 | contig 11103 bp, 13 predicted proteins | sample HC15DNA20200_MG_FD_203801 | JGI IMG/M metagenome (GOLD analysis project Ga0310344, IMG submission 203801) | Marine microbial communities from station ALOHA, North Pacific Subtropical Gyre - HC15-DNA-20-200_MG | ecosystem: Environmental > Aquatic > Marine > Oceanic | place: Pacific Ocean: North... | reverse complement strand
GCGATTCACTATGTCGAGGTTATACGGGACGAGTTGACAGCTTCTGATCCAAAGAATGGTTCAGGCTACCGGGACCGTGCCGCTACCTATATTGGAGAGCTCGAAGCTCTCCATCAGGAGATGCGAGACGGAATTGCGAATTTGCCTGAAGATGGTCGTGATTTGGTGGTATTTCATGACGCTTACCAGTACTTCGCTGCCGCTTATGGTTTAGAACTCACAGTGTCGATGTTGCCGCATGATCCACAGCAAGCGCCTAGTTCAGCAGTAGTCGCCGAGTTGATCGAATTGATTGAAGAACATCACATAGCAGCAATCTATGCCGAGCCTCAATTTGATACTTCGGTAATCGAGTCGATCGCTAACGAAACTGATACTGTGGTTCTCGAGATCAGTACTACCTTCACGGATGAAATTGTGAGCTATGTTGATTTGATGAGGTTTAATTTGGCATCACTCATCGAAGGAGCGGCCTTGAAAGCCGCTCATAGTCATTCGCACGATCACCACTAATGCATGCGGACGCGCGATCTATGACGGGGCGCATAGCTGACCACCCACATGCCAGAGAACCGCTCCCTCCTGATCACGAACACGGTGTATTCGCTCTTGAGGTGGACGATCTATGGGCTGGCTACCCTGGCAGCCCAGCTGTAATCGAGGCGATTGATCTGCGCGTTCCTCGAGGAGAAATCGTTGGGCTTATAGGTCCGAACGGCGCGGGAAAATCAACTTTGTTTAAGGCTATTCTGGGCCTGATTGATCCTTTGCAAGGGGAAGTTCGTGCATTCGGTCGGCAGGTCGCTGAGGCTCGCAACGATATCGCTTACATGCCCCAGATTGAGGAAGTTGATTGGAATTTCCCGGTCTCTGTACGGGAAGTAGTACAGATGGGAAGTTATCAAGGCATAAAGCCCTTCGCTAGTTGGACGGATAACGATGGCGAGATGGTTGATTATGCTCTTGAACAGGTTGGGCTCACAGGTGTTATATCGCGCCAAATTGGCGAATTGTCAGGTGGACAGCGACGTCGTGTTTTGATGGCGCGTTCGATCGCGCGCGGTGCGCAACTATTTCTGCTAGATGAACCATTCGCTGGCCTCGATGCGGGTGTACAGCACGATCTGCTTGGTATTTTGGACGAGCTTGTAAATAAGGATCGTAGTGTGCTGATTGCGACGCATGATCTCGCTTGTGTAGCTAGCTGCTCCGATGATGCGATTTGTCTGAACCGCAGAGTAATTGCCTCTGGTCCACCGGCAGTGGTTTTAACAGAGGAAGCATTGTCTGAAACTTTCGATCGTCACTTGTTAACAATTGGTTCCTTAGGAGCAGACCTAACTAGGGGCCTGTATGACGAACATCGGTCAGAGATTTAGCGATGATCGAGGAGATATTCGGTTGGTTTGTTGATCCATATCAGTTCGAGTTTATGCAGCGTGCGCTGATCGTCTTATTGCTTGTCAGTGTTGTCGGTGGCGTTGTGGGGACGTTTGTTGTCCATAAAGGTTTGGCATTTTCTGGAGATGCTCTTGCGCACAGCACTCTCGCTGGTGTTGCAATCGCTTTCGTGAATGGAGCGAGCGTCGGCATAGGCGCTCTTGTAGCTGCAGTGGCAACGGCGTTAGGTATCGGCTGGGTTCAAGGGCGAAGCCGTGTTTCTTACGACACGGCGATTGGTGTTCTATTCGTGGCGATGTTTTCACTGGGTATTTTGGTGATTTCTCGACGTTCCCAATACACACCTGACTTATTCTCCTTCGTGTTCGGCAATATTCTTGGGGTTTCTCAGCAAGATATATGGGGCGCGTTAATTCTCGGAACTGCCACATTGTTATTTGTAGGTGTATTTCGCCGTGAGCTGATTATGGTCGCTTACGATCCGTCGACAGCAGCTACTGTTGGTGTTCCTGTCAATTTTTTCCGATACGCGCTGTTGGTGCTAATAGCGGTAGCGGTAGTAGTAGCCTTGAAGGGAATTGGTATTGTGTTGGTGAATGCGATGTTGATTGTCCCAGCGGCGACTGCGTCTCTTCTCTTTAGGCAGATCAATCAGATCATGCTACTAGCAGTTTGCATCGCGGCTGTTTCGTCGGTCATTGGATTGCATGTTTCTTTTTATGCAAATGTTGCAACTAGTCCGGCGATCGTTCTTGTGGCTTGTGGCATGTTTGTTGTCGCGCTCGTGACTGTCTCAGGACGTAGGTCTAGTTTACCGCTTACGGAAGACGCAACGTCGGACAGAGTCGACATGTCATAAGTCGGAATGATGAATGCATGTTCCGCTATCTCGGATACACTTTCGCCATCAGTAAATTTTGATTTAAGTTTCTTCGCCAATAAGTTCGGTGGAGATGACTAGGCTCAAGGAGGTAAACGTGAGTATTGAGGTGGGGCAGGACGCTCCGGATTTCACACTACAGAATCAGAACCGCGAGGAAGTGACTCTTTCAGAGTTACGTGGCACGCCGGTTGTACTAGTTTTCTATCCATTCGATTTCTCTGGCGTCTGTACCGCAGAGCACTGTGAGATTAGAGACGATTACAAAGGTTGGATCGAACAAGGCGCGGAAATCTTTGGCATAAGTCGCGACAGTATTTTCGCACACCAAGCATTCAAAGAGCAGGAGAGCCTGCCCTATTCGCTACTCTCTGACATGAAGGGGGAAGTTGCCCAACTATACGGTACGTGGAACGCTGCAGTTGCTGTCGCAGAGCGTCTAACCGTCGTAATCGATAGGGAAGGAAAAGTAGCCTACATGACGAGGAGCGGAGCGCTCCCTGAGGCGCGTGACCATTCTGAAGTGCTTTCACATCTTAGCTAGGAGGAGGCAGTGGTCAGTCGAATGAAAGTGTCCACTGGAATGCCTATCAAAAACTTAGATTCAGTTAATACACTAACATTCGATATTTTTGGCACCGTTCTAGACCTCGCTGGAAGTTTGATTCCTCCGCTCGACCTGCTGTTGAAAAATTGTGGTGCTTCAACCTCATTGACTGGGAAGGAAGTATGGGCCCATTGGAGATCGAGGCAGAGGATCGAACAGTACCAAGATAATTTGTTGATGTTGGGGCATAGTGGTTATTTAGCTGTTAAACGAAGAGCTTTGATGTACACGTTACGACAGCTAAAAGTTGAATTTAACTACGACCAGTTGGATGAATTTATGGAAGCCTATCAGACGTTAAGTCCTTTTGAGGATGCGATAGACGGCTTAGAAAGACTTTCGAGTAAATACAAGCTGGTGATGCTTTCCAACGGTGAGCAACATTATCTTGAGCACCTCGCGAAAAATAGAATTGGGATAGATTTCTACAAGATTCTATCGGCTGAAACTGTGAGCCAATTTAAGCCCCACCCGTCCGTATATAGGTTTGCCGCAAAAAGTTTGGAACTGGAGCCACAGCAGATAATGATGGTAGCCGCACATTCCTTCGACATATTGGGGGCAAGGCATAGTGGATTTAGAGGAGCTTACGTTAATCGATACGATTTGCCCTATGACGAATCTGATTATGAGCCCGACATCACAACCACTGATTTTTATGAGCTTTGTGAGATGTTGGAAGTCTAATGAGGGATAAAAACTAACGGTGGCCGAGCTTTCGGGAAAACCCAAAGATTCTTTTGCACAGATCGATCGCGGCGATCAACTCGCACCCTTCGAACTGACGATTACTGCTGAAGACGTCGCGCTATATCTCGAAGCGACTGGTGAGTCCGACGAGTTATGGGCCAGGTATGTGCCCCCACTCGCGTTGGTCGCGTTTGCTTTGGGTGGACTTATGGATCGTGTGGAAGTTCCCTCCGGTCTTGTGCATACAGGTCAAGAGTTTGATTTTTGCAAGTCGGTCGTAATAGGTGAGTCGGTCGAAGTGGAAATTAAGGTAGCTTCAAGTTCGCGACGGCGAGGAGTGCGGATGGTTGTTTTTGCCACCGAGTTGTTTTCGGCTGGAGCAATGGTCGGAAGTGGTCGTACGACAGTCATGTTGGCACCGGAGGATGGTGAATCACAGGAAGCGTCCTAATGAGAGAAAAAGATGCTGCACCTGAGGTCGCATCGGTTACGCGTTTGATTGATCAATCACGAGTTGATCGATATGGAGTGGGTGGTCGTGATCACAATCCGATCCACTTCGACACACCAGAGGCGGCTAAGAGTCAGTTTGGGCGTCCGGTAGCACATGGAATGTTGGTACTGGCACTCGTTTCTGAGGCGATGACGAAAGCTTTCGGTGATCGGTGGAGCGAAGGAGGTCACCTGAAAGTGCGCTGGCGGGCACCTGTACTAACACCTGCTCGTGTGACAGCGATCGCAAATCTGCGTCATGTCGAGGATGGAGTTGCCACGTACGACGTTAGTTGCGAAGACGAGAACGGCGAAGTACTTCTGGCTGGGATGGCTCGTGGGCCAATCGATTCGTAGTTATTTGTTTAGTCGGGACGTCTGAGGACCATATCGACTTTTAGTAGCTCAGCAGCAGGTACCTTTCGTTCACCTTCGAGCTGCGCTCGACCGATGGTGATAATCCCTCCGATTGTCGATATTTCTGCGGTCCCTTCGTTGACGGCAATGATTGTGCCAGGGTCCTCTTCCGGGGTTGCAGGACGATAGGAGGCATCAAAGAGCTTGTACAACTGACCGTCATCACCGCGAGCAGAAGCTCCTGGCTGGGGGTCGCAGCCGCGGATCAAGTTAAAGACAACCTGCGCAGGCTTTTGGAAGTCGATCTCGGCGTGTTCTGGGCCACATGGTGGTTCATAACTTGCCAACTCGTGGTCTTGCTCGATTCGTGGAGCATTGCCTTCGCGAACCAGACGAACTCCATCGGCTAATGCTTGTACTCCTGCCGGATATAGTTTTTTGAAATACAGCGAGCCCATCGACTCTTGAGGGTCTATTTCGAATTCCTGTTGAGACAGAATCGGACCAGTATCGATCCCTTCATCAACCCAGAAGATTGTTAGTCCCGTTTTCGCAGCACCGCTGATGATTGGCCAATTCATCGAAGCGATACCACGATGCTTTGGTAGTAGAGATGGGTGGTATTGGATTGCGCCATGTGTAGCTGCATCGAGAACGCGTTTGCGAACTATGTCTGTAACGAAGGCAAAGACAAGAAGCTCCGGCTTCCAATCGAGATACTGTTCGAATGATTCCTTTTTACGCAGTTCTGGAGTCGCAATCACAGGAATATTGGCGTCAGTTGCAGCTTCGAAAAGAGGGTCCGGTCTCGAGCCAGGCCGTGGTGTTGAGACGCCAACGATTTCTTCGTCTGCTTCACGTAACGCATTGAAGACATCGAGGCCAAATGCTGCTTGACCAAACACAACGATCCGCATTCTCGTACCTTTCATCCGAGACAGGGAGAGTTGTCTCCTAGTCCCGCGCGATTATAGGCATGATCTGTCGCACGTTCGCCTACCTAGGAGTGGAACTTCCTATGGAGGTGTTTCCACTGCACGCCACATGTACCAAGATGCTACCGAACGGTATGGTGCCCACGGTTCACCGATAGCACGTGCCTCCTGAGGAGATGGAATTTCTTTGAGCTGATACGCGATTCGCATACCAGCTCTGATTCCGAGATCGCCAATAGGGAGCACGTTGGGTCGTCCAAGTTGGAACATTAGGAACATGTGCGCTGACCATTCCCCGATACCCTTAACGACGGTGAGGTGCTTACTGATCTCATCGTCGTTCCATTCATCGAGCTTTTCGAATTCCAGCTCGCCGTGAACGATATGGTACGCAAGGTCCCTTAAGTAGCTCGCTTTTTGGCGTGATACACCGACGCTTCGGAATGCTTCATCCGTGGTTTCTAGGATCTGCTGTGCTGTTGGAGTCTCTGTCTCGTCACCGTGCATTTTGTAGAAACGTTGCTGGATAGCGGACGCGGCAGATCCGGCGAGTTGCTGAAAGAGGATTGTTCGTACCAGATATTCGTATGGCTCCATCGATGGACGAGGGAGATATGGTCCATGAGCATCAATCAGGCTAGCAATCACGGGATCGACTTTCCGAAGATGTTCGGATGCTTTCTGAACTGAGAAGCGAAGCCTGTTAGTCATTAGTGCACTTAGTTTGTTCGGTGTTGGCCAAAGATGCGATTAGTTTAGACCAACACCTTGAATTGTTTGTGCTCAGAGGGTCCTAAGACCAGAGAGCTTAATGATCTATTGATGCAGATGCAGACGGAATTGTCGGTGTAGTGGGCTTATTCGATGTCGTATTGAGCTCGAATTAGAAAGGGTAAATTGTTCCCAGTTCACCAGCAGAAGAGCTTTCTTGAAATAGGTTATCCACCCGCTAACTTCACCTGATAACCGTCTGATTCAAGTAAAGCTTGCAATTTATTGCGGTGGTCGCCTTGAACTATTAATACCCGACCTTGGCGGGTACCCCCCGCACCGATGTGTCGTTTACAGCGCTTCAATACGAGATCGAGAGCTTGCTCGGTACCAGGGATGCCAACGATAAGTGTGGCGAGCTTCCCTCCTTTGTCAGATTTGCCTCGATGTAGACGAACAATGCCGTCGCCAGGGTCAGGCGGAAGTCCGCGAGACGTTCGCTTCTGATGCTTTTGGGCACCAGCTCGACGGTCACGCGTTTCTGACGAAGGTGCAGATTTTGACTGACGTCCTCCGTCACTTGACCAAACGAGATTAGAGTTTCGCGTGGGTACCATCATCTTGGCCTGTAAAGGTAATCGAATTCGTCCGATATCCGATGGCTGATTCCAATCAGAACCTTCGCAGAAAAAACGTAGGGCGTCGGTTACATGTATTGTCCGCCATTAAGGCTCATTTGTGCACCCGTGTAGAAGCTTCCTTCAGTGCAAAGGAATCGAACCGTCGCAGCAACTTCTTCCGGCGTACCAAAGCGCCCAATCGGGATTTGCGATATCAGTGTTTCCTTGATTTTGTCGTCGAGTGCTTGAACCATGTCAGTCGCTACGAAACCTGGACACACAGCGTTTACGGTGATGTTGAACCGCGCAAGCTCCTTTGCTGTTGACTTTGTGAAAGCGATCATGCCTGCTTTCGCTGCGGCGTAGTTGGATTGGCCGAGGTTCCCCATCTGTCCGATGATTGAGGACATGTTGATGATTCGGCCGTAGCCACGGTCGCGCATACCGGTTACGACTGCATTTGTGCAATAGAACATTGAGGATAGATCAGTTTCGATCACCTCTTGCCATTCTTTTACTGCCATTCGTTGAACGGTCCGGTCACGATTGATCCCAGCGTTGTTTACCAGGATGTCAACTTTTCCGAATTGTTCTTCGGCCGTTGCGATTAGTTGTTGTGCCTGTTCTGACTTTGAGACGTTGGCTTGTACGATGAGCGCCTTAACACCTTCAGCTTCGATGGCCTTCTTACAGCCCTCCGCTGCATCAGCATTCGAGGTGTAGTTCACGACGATGTTTGCGCCATGTTTCGCTAGCTCTATTGCACAGGCGCGGCCGATACCTCGGCTCGCGCCTGTCACGACTGCTACCTGTCCGCTTAACTCGTCTGACATCGTGGATCCTTCGGTTGGTGAGTTGTTCTGGTTACTGAAACTTGCCTTCAGATCTTGGGAGCACTGTCTGTGCTCACTATGAATTGCGGATTTTTAGCTATGCATCTACCAACGCTTCCACCATGATGTTTGCTTCACCACGGATCACATCGGTTCCATCTTGGTTGGTGACATTAGTTGTCAGTTTCAGTCGGTTACGTTCCGTGTCTATCTCGATTACCTCGACGTTGGCGACGATAATGTCTCCTGGTATGACAGGTGCTCGAAATTGGAGCGTCTGACCGAGATAGATCACAGCTTTGCCCGGGGCGAGGTTGGCACCGATCGCCGCCGAGATTAGGCCTGCACCCAGCATCCCGTGTGCGATTGGCTGCTGGAATCTTGTACGTGCCGCATATTCGGTATCCGTGTGCAGCGGATTCGAGTCACCGGTTACCTCTGCGAAGCTGACTATATCTTCCTCAGTAATTTGCTTCTCGTAACTTGCTGAGCTACCTATTTTGAGGCCTTCGATTGATTCGGGCATGATCGAATATTTCCTTCTATTAGCGGTTCATTTGCTTCGGCGATGAAATGTTTTGTTGAATCTCGAGATGTGGTAGATGGAGGAATACAGCAGACTGGCAATGAGGATAGTAAAGGCCTCCTTCACAGTGGGCAATGAAGAAATTGTTCTTAGATTAAACTTTATTAAGTGCAACAAAAAGAAATAAACTTTGACTAAACGATGATTCGAAGATAATTTTGTTGTGCGGCAGTGCTTGTGGGGGAACTGTGGAGCAGACGCGCGATTTGGTGGTACGAATTATCCAGAGGCGTGGTGCTTCCACGACTGCTGATTTAGCAGAAGAGATTGGCGTGTCACCGGGTTCAATTCGCCGCCATATGGACATAATGGTCGCTGAAGGCCTTTTGAACACTGAATTAATTCGGCAGCAACGTGGCCGCCCAGTTACTGAATACACACTTAGTGAAGCTGGTGAGGAAGAGACTTCTGGGGCGAGCTATTCTCGGCTCTTAGATCGTATCTACAAGGCGCTCACGAGTATGAATAAAGAGGAAATTTCAGGTCTGAATGGTTCAGAATTAGTCGATTTGCTTTTTGATCGTATCGGTACTTCTGTGGCACGCGAGTACTCACCTCGGATTATATTTAAAGTTTTTGATCGACGCGTTCAGCAGGTGACGGATGTCCTTCAGGATGAAGGAATTCTTGAACTTGTGGAGCAGCAGGACCAGATGACTATCTTGAGGAATACTTGTTGCCCCTTGCGTTCTTGTGCAGACGCAAACGATGCGATGTGCGAAGCTGATCGAAAGGTGATCGAATCACTGATCGGATTGCCAGTACAGCAATCCTCTACTCTGGCGGCTGGTGGCGATGCATGCGAATACGTTATCCGGCGATCCACGGTGACAGGTTGATGATCAACTAATAGCAAAAATATCGAACCAGATTGGATTATTGGCTACGGTCGGAGGCGACCCTCAGCTAGATGGGGATGGCAGTAGAGCAATGAGCGAGTCTATTCTGGAGATCAATGATCTCCACGTCAGTATCGCGGATAAGCCGGAACTACAGATCGTTCGCGGAGCGAACCTGAACATCCGAGCAGGCGAAGTGCATGCGCTTATGGGGCCTAACGGCTCTGGCAAAAGCACACTCGCAAACGCGATCGCAGGTAGTCCTGCGTATACGGTGGATAGCGGTCAAATCCTCTTCCAAGGACAGGATGTTACCGAGATGCCTGCCGACCAACGTGCATGTCTCGGGATGTTTCTCTCCTTTCAGTACCCGACTGCTATTCCTGGTGTGACTATGGTTAATTTCCTTCGAGAAGCGCTGAAAGCACGTCGAGGTGAGGAAGTGCCTGCGCGGGAGTTCCTTGTCGAACTACGAGAAACTTTGAAGACTCTCAAGATGGATGAAAGTTTCGCTCGTCGCTATGTCAACGATGGATTCTCAGGTGGTGAGAAAAAACGAGCAGAAATACTGCAACTTGGCATACTCAAGCCGACCCTTGCGATTTTGGATGAGACCGACTCAGGACTAGATGTAGATGCACTGAGGACGGTTTCCGAAGGTATAAATGCTCTTCGAACCCCTGAGATTGGAATTTTGATAATTACTCACTACGAACGGATTCTGAACTACATCACACCTGACTTTGTGCACATTCTCGTGAACGGGCAAGTCGTCAAATCAGGTGACTTTTCACTTGCTAAAGAAATTGAGTCAAATGGCTATGATCCGATCTTAGCTGAACTAGGAATTGCAGAAGAGGTGATGACATCATGACGACCTCGAAAGAGATTGCACGAGACACAGTTGGTGAATACCAATGGGGTTTCCACGACGATGAAAAGCCACTTTTCATGGCTGAGAAGGGTTTGAGTGCTGATGTAATCCGTGGGATGTCGGAGATGAAAGGTGAGCCTGAATGGATGCTCGAGTACCGGCTCGATGCCTATCGCCAATTTCTTGAGATACCAGACCCACACTGGGCGGGTAGCCCAGAGCTACTCGAGGCGATCGACTTTGACAATATCCATTACTACGTGAAGGCGACCGATCAGGACGCTACTAGCTGGGATGATGTGCCTGAATACATTAAGGACACGTTTGACAAGCTTGGTATACCTGAGGCCGAGAAGCAGTTTCTAGCTGGTGCAGGTGCCCAATACGACTCTGAAGTTGTCTACCACAACATTCGTGAGGATCTTGAGGAGCAAGGTGTACTCTTTCTTGGCATGGACCAAGGTGTTGAGGAATACCCAGATATTGTTCAAGAGTACTTCGGAACGGTGATTCCCTCAGGCGATAATCGTTATGCTGCACTCAACTCCTCAGTTTGGTCAGGTGGATCGTTCATCTATGTCCCGCCGGGCGTTCACGTTGACGTACCACTACAGGCATATTTTCGGATCAACACTGAGAACATGGGCCAATTCGAGCGGACGCTGATTATCGCCGATGAAGGAAGCTACGTTCATTATGTCGAAGGCTGTACGGCACCAATATATTCAACATCCTCACTGCACTCGGCTGTCGTCGAGATTGTCGTTAAGAAGGATGCGCGAGTTCGCTATACGACAATCCAAAACTGGTCGAACAACGTATATAACCTGGTAACCAAGCGTGCTGTTGCACATGAGAACGCTGTCATGGAATGGGTTGATGGCAATCTCGGGTCAAAGCTAACTATGAAATATCCGTCTGTGTACTTGATGGGCGAAGGAGCTCATGGAGAGATTCTTTCTTTGGCTTTTGCTGGGGATGGTCAGCATCAGGATGCAGGTGGGAAGATCGTCCATGTAGCTCCAAATACCACATCTGCAATAGTTTCGAAGTCTGTTTCACGAGGTGCAGGTCGTACTTCATATCGTGGACTTCTCAAGGTGCATGAGGGAGCTGAGGAATCAAGTTCCACGGTTCGCTGCGATGCATTGCTGCTCGACGAGCTTTCACGTTCGGACACATATCCGACGATGGAGGTTGATGAGGAGCGAGTGAATATTGGTCATGAAGCCTCAGTTTCGAAGCTCGGTGAAGAGCAGCTATTTTATCTGATGTCCC
>Ga0310344_10003883_pt1 | contig 11106 bp, 13 predicted proteins | sample HC15DNA20200_MG_FD_203801 | JGI IMG/M metagenome (GOLD analysis project Ga0310344, IMG submission 203801) | Marine microbial communities from station ALOHA, North Pacific Subtropical Gyre - HC15-DNA-20-200_MG | ecosystem: Environmental > Aquatic > Marine > Oceanic | place: Pacific Ocean: North... | reverse complement strand
TCGGCTTCCAAGCCGAAGTGTCGTCGAATGAGCCGTTCGGAAGAGAACCACTACCTGTGTATTCAGCCGAACGAGTTTTAAATAATAGTTGCATAGTTACCACCCCTTATTGCAAATTAATCAAGCTATTGAGCTACTATGTAGCTAATAGACTCATATAGATTGCCATATATTTTTGGAGTATTAAAGTACTTAAATAAAAGTTGATTTTTTGATTTTCGAGATAAAATTTGAAATTTTACTGATAATTTGGCCTTTTTTCCTTAAATTGTTCTCAATAATGCTTATGATAGCACTACCTATGACAATCCCATCGCACTTTGTTTTTAGTTGTTTAACGTGCGCAGGCTCAGATATTCCAAATCCAACACAGACAGGCTTGTTCGTTTTTTGTTTTATGTTTGCAATAAAGCTTTGTAGGTTTTTGTCTAACTTTTTTCTTACACCGGTTACTCCTGTAACCGATACTAGATAAATAAAGGAATTGGACAATTTTGATACGATGCCAATTCTTTCTTTTGTACTTGTTGGGGCTAACAAATAAACTAATTCGAGCTCGGCATAATCTGCGGCCAACTGAGTTTCAAATGATTCTTCTGGGGGTAGATCTACTATCAGCACTCCTTCTGCTCCTACCTTTCTAATATCTTTCATAACTTTTTTTAGCCCGTATTGCAGAAAAGGATTAAAGTATCCAAATACAATTATTGGAGTTTGATAGCTTCGTCTGAATTTTTTTATCATGTCTAACGCAATAGGTATGGTCATTTTATTGCTCAATGCTCTCTCGGACGCTTTCTGAATCGTTGGACCATCTGAAATTGGATCCGAAAATGGTATTCCAAGTTCGATAATATCAGCTCCATTGTTAGATAATGATTCTAAAATTTTGTAAGAGGTGTCAATGTCAGGATCACCGGCGGTAACGTAAGTTATCAAACATGATTTTCCTTCATTGTTACTCTTTCTTATTGTATCAATTAGTGTCATGTTCGCCCAAGAGTTTATTTCTGTTGTAAAAATTCATTAACAGATTGTAAATCTTTATCCCCCCTTCCAGATAGATTAACAATTATAATTTCATTTTTTTTCATTTTGGATGCTGAGGTTAGAGCATAGGCAAGTGCGTGAGAGGTTTCTAAAGCAGCTATTATACCTTCTCTCTCTGAGAAGTACCGGAGAGCCTTAACAGCTTGTCTGTCGTTAATTGATGTATAAGTTACTCTTTTTGTATCCTTTAAAAAAGAGTGTTCGGGTCCAACACCAGGATAATCTAGACCTGCAGATACAGAATGAGTTTCTTTTACTTGACCGTACTGATCTTGCAAGATATACGTCTTGCTTCCGTGTAGTACGCCAACACTTCCCGCAGTAATGCTAGCTGCATGTAGACCAGTATTAATACCAGTACCTCCAGCTTCAACGCCAACCATTTTTACATTTTTATCATTCAAAAATGGATGAAATAATCCAATTGCATTAGAGCCACCACCAACACAAGCAACCAAGAGATTAGGTAATTTTGATTCCATGTTAAGAATTTGTTTTCGAGCCTCTTTTCCAATTATTGATTGAAAATCTCTAACAATCATTGGATACGGATGAGGACCAGCAACGCTTCCTATTATGTAAAAAGTATCTTTGACATTTGTTACCCAATCTCGTAATGCTTCATTGAGCGCGTCTTTCAGAGTTTGCGAACCTGATTTTACGGGGATAACTTTTGCCCCAAGTAGCTCCATCCTCTGAACATTAATTGATTGTCTGTAAGTATCCAATAGGCCCATATAAACTTCACATTTAAGCCCCAATAGCGCACATACTGTTGCAGTAGCTACACCATGCTGTCCTGCGCCGGTTTCAGCGATAATCCTTTTTTTACCCATAGCTTTTGCTAATATCGCTTGACCTACAGTGTTATTAATTTTATGAGCACCAGTATGGGCCAAGTCTTCCCTTTTGAGGTAAATTTTTGCACCGCCAATATTTTTTGATGTTCTTTCTGCTAAATATAAAGGGGTAGGTCGTCCTACAAAGTTTTTAAGCAAGTTATTAACTTGAAGTTTGAAAGCCTTGTTCCTTTTGATCTTTGTATAATCTCTTTCAAGTTCATCTAGGGCCGGCATTAAAGTTTCGGAAACAAATTTCCCCCCATAATCTCCAAACCTTCCGTTTTTATCCGGATAGTTACTGTATTTCTTTAAATCTTTAGCCATGTTTTACTAATCTTACAACAGATTCGAGTTTTTTAACATCCTTCTTTCCAGGAGATAATTCTACTCCAGAACAAATATCAACAAAATTAATCTTTGTTCTTTCCATTGCTTCTTGTATGTTTGATTCGTTTAGCCCTCCAGACAAAATCAACTTCTCTCTTGGAACAATGTCCGAAATTGTATTCCAGTCAAAAACCTCTCCTGTCCCCCCTCGTTGTTCGGTATCTGACGAATCAAAGAGCCAGTATTCAGTGTTAAAGTGGGAAACATATTCAAATAGATTCACCTGTTTGGCAGAAAAAGCCTTAATGACTTTACACTGAATCTTGTCTATTGTCTCCGGAGGCTCTTCTCCATGCAGCTGGACGTAATCAAGTTCTAAACTTCTAACATGATTATTAATTATAGCAATATCTTCATTCACAAAAACTCCGACTTTTAATATTTCACTGCTGAGTTTATTGATTAACAACTCCGCTTTTTTTAAATCTATAAATCGCTTGCTTTTTGAATAGAAATTTAATCCTATAAAATCAATCCCAACATCAGAGCATAGAATTGCATCGTCTATATTGGTGATACCGCAAATTTTTATTCTATTCATTGGCAAGCAACTTTAAGTATTCACTCCTCATTTTTTCATAATGAAAGTTGTCTTTTACAAAAATCTTAGCCGATTCTCCCATTTTATCTAATTTGTCTTTCATTGCGTATGCTCGTACTATTTTTTCATTTACGTCATTAATGTTATATGGATCAACAAGAAAACCAGTTATTCCGTCTAGGATCAACTCCTCGGTTCCGCTATTTTTAGAGCCAATAACCGGAACTGACCTAGCCATGCTTTCGATGACTACATTAGGTAAACCTTCAATCTTGGAATCCCATGTTCTGTTGCAGAGTATAAATATATTCGCACAATCGTAGTATTCATGTATTTTTTCATTCTCAATGCCACCGGCAAAAATAACTCTATCTTTGAGTCCTAAGGATGTTGCCAATTGTTTATACTGTTTTTCAAACCTTCCTTCACCAACACAAAGATACTTAATGTTGGGTTGATTAATTTCTGATAATGCCTTTATTACAAAATCCTGTCCTTTCCTCGGAAGAAGCCTTGCAACCGTTAAAAGGACAAAATCGTCTTCTTTAATTCCTAGTTCTTTTCTTCTATTTAATTCTTTTTTCTTGTTTAAAAAATTATCGTCTATTCCATTATATATCATCTTTATTTTTTCTTTTTTAAAGTAAGCTTCGTTGTTCGCCATTAATTTTTCTGTATTTTTGCTAACAGCTATAATAAACTTTGAATTTTGATACAATTTCCTGAGTAGATATTTGGAAATTATTTTTAAAGGATTACTGCTTTTGATTATTGCTTCTATCCCTGAACCAGCAACTCTAACAATTTGATGAGCCTTATTGAGATTGAGCATTCCTCCAACAAGTTCTGCTTCTTCACCTAAATAAATAATTTTGTCCGGTTGAAAATTATGGACAATTTTTTTTAGATTCAATAATCCTGTAAAATATTGCAACAAAGGTATCTTCTTGAAATTTTTACCACCAACAAAATTGATTCTTTTTATTTGATAAGGCTCTTTTTTCTCATAGCTTTTCATTGAATATGACGGACAGCAGACCATTAATTCGTGTTCAGAACTTATAATGGTAGCAATTTTTTCCGCTGATGTTGCTATACCCCCTTGAAATGGAGGAAATTCGTGCACATAAATTAGAACTTTCACAATCTAATTATATTGTATTATATAATATATCAAAGCTGGTGATTGACACTGTAAGTTAGGTGAGTTAGTTTTTGTAAAAATGGAGGTATAAATGATTGGTGGTTTAGGAATTGGCGAATTAGTCATTATCTTATTAATCGTGTTGCTTATATTTGGTCCTAATAAATTAGGTGACATAGGATCGTCTTTGGGAAAGGGCATATCTGGATTTAAAAAAGCTATGCAAGATAAGGGTTCAAAAGAAGAGAAAAGTTCTGGAGAAGCAGATGAGAATGATGATTCAAAAAAAACTGACTAGTTCAGACTTTTTGTGCTAATTCAATTAAGACGCTGTTCATACTCTTTGGATGAGCGAAGGCCACTACTGTCTTGTTTATTCCCTCTCTAGGCTCATGGTCTATCATTTCTACCCCCATATCTTCTAAGTGCTTTATTGCTAGATAGATGTTCTCTACGAGGTAACAGACGTGATGCATTCCTTCACCTCGTTTTTCTAAGAATTTTGAGATAGACGAATCTTCAATGGCTGGTTCAAGTAACTCTATAGCGCACGATAATGTGTTGTCTGGCAGAAGCATAATCGCTCTAACTCCTTGATCAACGGATGTCTCGTCATGAGCAATTTTTAGACCTAAGGTGTTCTTGTACAATTCTGCAGTCTTATCTGCATCATATACAGCAATACCTATGTGATACAAACTCCCTACTTTAAAAACATCCATGGCTTATAAATCTAATATATAACTCTGAATTCATCAAATCATTTTATAATTATTGATAGAGCTATCTTCCACAATCTGAATATTGAGATTTTTAACATCTTCATGATTTTGGTTCTTTTCAATAATTGTATTAAGAGTCTGAATCAAATTAGGATGTATATTAATCTCAATTTTTTTCTTTTTATTGGAACTATGTTTTGTTATAACTTTTCTTAGTAGCTCATAGCATACGATTTCTTTTTTTGTCACTAAACCCGAACCGTAGCACACATGGCAACTTTCACTTACAAGTGTCGATGTCCTAGCGCCTTTTCTTTGTCGTGTCATTTCAATTATGCCAAACTTTGACATTGGTAGAATCGTATGTTTTGCTTTATCCGTCCTCATTGCCTTTTTAAAAACATTAAAAAGTTTATTCTTTTCAGTTCGCTTGTTTAGGTCGATAAAATCTATCAACACTATACCGCCCAAATTTCTTAAGATTACTTGATGTGCTATTTCTTTTGCTGCGTAAATATTGACACTTAGATTAGACTCTTTAGTATTCTTTAGACTTCTTCCTGAATTAACGTCAACCACGGTTAATCCTTCTTTTTCTTCTATAATCAAGAAAGAGCCATTTTTTAAATTTACCTTTTTGTGAAATAGCTTTTCAATATCTTTACCTATTTTGTTTTGTTGAAACATATCGTCTTTTTTGTTTACGATTCTCAATTTCGTAGTATTTTTATTTTTTCCCAAATTTTTTTTAAAGTAGTTGTAGGTTTTTCTTGAATTAAATTCAATTTCCTTTGTGGTATCGGTCAAGAACTCTCTTAAGATGCTATTAATTATATTGTCTTCTTGGTGCAGTATTCCGTATGATTTATTTTCTTTGAACTTCGTTAGAATTTCTCTCCATTTCTTTTTCGTTTTCGAAATATCTTCTTGTATATCCTTTATGGTCTCGTTCTGCGAGGAGGTTCTTAGTATAATTCCACTATTTTTAGTAACCATTTTTTTTAATGATTTAAGGCGCTTTCTTTCTTTTTCATCATTAATCTTTTTTGAAATACCAAGAAATCCTGGTTTGCTTATAATGACACAGAATTTTGATGGAAGCGCAATAAAATTAGATACCTTAGGCGCTTTTCTAGAATCATAATCACTTATTCCTTGGACCATAATAAAATCATTTTTAACTATTTTATGAGCATCTACACCGTCATCCCCCATTTCTTCTTTTAAAGGATTTAGATTCGATAAAAAGGCCGACTGCCCAACCCCTATGTCAACAAAGGACGCCTCTATTCCTTTTGCGTTAGGATGCATCTTTGCCTTGTAGATGTTTCCTCTTATGGATATTTGCTCACTATTATTATCGATAAAAAAGTTTTTTAGCCTAGAGTTGTCTATGATGGCAACACGTATTTCATCAAGGGTTTCGCTAATTAGAATTTTTCTCACTTATTCTCTTTTAATAGGTTTAATATTAATTCTACTACTTTATCTGGCTCCAGTTTTTCATCTTTTAGTTTCTTTATCGCTTTTTTAACTTTATCCGTATCTTTAATTTTGTCCAATTCCTGTTTAAGTTTTCGGTTTAACAAGAAATCGATTTCGGAAATTTTTCTTTCACTTCTTTTGGTTGATAAAAAATTATTTGACTCCTCAAATTCCCTGAATGATTTTATTTCATCTATAATTTGATCAATGCCTATATCATTTTCTGCTTGTGCAATTAAAACTTTTGTCTTTCGCTGAGAAATTTGTTTTTTTAGAGATACCATATAATCAACTTCCCTAGCGAGCTTTTCTGCCCCCCCACGATCTGATTTGTTGACTACAAAAATGTCCCCAATCTCCATTAATCCCGCTTTCATTGCTTGTATTCCATCACCAGCTTCCGGAACTAAAGTTACGACAACGCAATCTGCAATCTTAATAATATCGAGCTCTGTTTGTCCAACCCCTACAGTCTCAATTATTGCTATGTCCATTCCAAAAACATCAAAAAGTTTTACTATTCCACTTGCGGAGTTAGACATCCCACCGAGATCACCTCTACTACCTAGGCTTCTTATGAAAACACTATTATCAAGAGTGTGTTCTTGCATCCTTATCCTGTCTCCCAATACTGCTCCACCGGTAAAAGGGCTACTAGGATCAACTGCGACAACCCCGATTTTTAATCCATCTTTTCTAAACCTTTTTATCATTTGATTTGTTAGCGTACTCTTTCCAGCTCCGGGAGGTCCAGTGATTCCTATTGTGTATATATTATTTGGAACCTTTTTTATTGAATGAAAAATTCTCAAAGTTGCTGATGGATCACTTTCTATAATGCTTATAAGTCTTGATAGTGAAACCCTATTGCTGGACGACAAGCCTTTAATTAATTTCTTTTCATCTTTTTCCATTTGATTTCCTAATTATTCTGTCGAAGTGTTTTTTTTTAATTTCCATAACTGATAATCTGGACTGCTTAATTAGTGCCATATCCGATAATATCGGATCTTCCTTAATCTCATTTAGGTCAATTGTTCTTTTTAGGCTATTTTTCGCTTTTAAATCAACCACAACCCATCTCTCGTCTTTCGTGGTCGGATCTTGATAGTATTCCTTAACAACTTCGGTTATTCCAACAATCTCGCGACCTTCGTTGCTATGATAAAAAAGAACCTGCTCGCCTTTTTTCATGGTTTTTAAATTATTCCTTGCTTGAAAATTGCGAACACCATCCCAATATGTAACCCTGTCTTTCAACATGGTTTCCCAGGAATATTTGAAGGGTTCGGACTTCACAAGCCAATACCTCATGAAATTTAATTTAATTTATTAATTAATTTTTGTAAAATATATTTATATGCTACTTATACCTGCTATTGATATAAAAGACCAAAAATGCGTGAGGCTTTTCAAGGGAGATTTTAATAAGCAGACCATTTATTCGGATAGCCCACTTGATGTATCAATCAGATGGCAGTCGGATGGAGCCAAATTAATCCATATCGTAGATTTGGATGGAGCTCTTGAAGGCGAGAGTAAAAATTTTCAAGCCATAAGCACTATTCTTAGTAATAGCAAATGTGAATTTCAAATTGGTGGGGGTATTAGAAATCTAAAAACAATTAAGGACTACATATCAATTGGAGCAAAAAGAGTAATCTTGGGAACCTCAGCATTTATTGATAAAGCTTTCTTTGAAGAAGCTTGCAAAATGTATCTCGATCAAATTGCCGTTGGCTTAGATATTAAAGATGACAAAGTTGCAATAAAAGGTTGGAATACTAAAATTGATATAAGCCTTGAGGATGCCATTCAAAGATTCGAGAATTTAAAAGTGCCCTTGATAGTGCTTACGTCAGTTGATAGAGATGGCACCCTTGAAGGTTTTAATAAAACTCTAATTGAGAATTATTTGAAGTTATCCAGTATTCCAATAATAATCTCGGGTGGAATTAAAGGAGAATCAGACTTGAAAGAAATACAATCCATGAATGATGAAAGGATTTACGGAGTGATACTTGGCAAATCACTTTATGAGAAAAAAATCAATCTCAAAACTTGCATCAAGGAATATGGCGATGCTGGCTAAAAGGATAATACCTTGTTTAGATATAGATAAGGGTCGAGTTGTAAAGGGAATCAATTTTATTAATTTGATAGATGCTGGAGACCCTGTAGAAGTTGCTGAGCGATATAGCAATGAAGGGGCCGACGAGATTACATTCTTAGATATAACCGCGTCTAATGAAGGCAGGAGTATTATGATTAACACCATTGAAAAAGCGGCCGATAAAGTTTTTGTCCCACTAACTGTTGGGGGTGGTGTACGTAGCAATGAGGACATTAGATTACTTTTAATGGCAGGGGCAGATAAAGTTTCAATAAATACCGCTGCAGTAAACAACCCTAATATTGTTGCTGAGTCAGCAAAGAAGTTCGGATCACAATGTATAGTTGTTGCAGTTGATGTAAAGAAGAGGGAGAAAGGCTTGTGGGAAGTCTTTACCCATGGAGGTAGAAAACCTACTGGGATTAATGCTGTAGATTGGGTTAACAAAATGCAAGAATATGGGGCTGGCGAGATTCTTTTGACATCCATGGATAGAGATGGAACAAAAATAGGATACGATCTAGAGATTCTTTCTTTGTTAAGCCAAACAATGACGATTCCTATCATTGCATCTGGAGGTGCGGGGACGTTAAAACATATAGCGGATGCTTTCACTATTGGGAAAGCTGATGCTGCTCTCTGTGCATCTATATTTCATTTTGGAGAATATACTATTAGTGATGCAAAAAATTTCTTATCCAAACAGGGTATATTGGTTAGAGACTAGATATGATTATACGTAAACAATTAGAAATTAATGAATCAAAATCCCTTTCTCATTTTGCCTCCCTTAGTGCTGAGACCAAAGGTAGATCAAGGAAAGAAAAAAAGTGTAGTATAAGAACGGAATATCAACGGGATAGAGATAGGATAATTCACTCAAAGTCTTTTCGGAGACTAAAAGATAAGACCCAAGTATTTTTGGCTCCATATGGAGATCATTTCAGGACCAGGCTGACTCATGTGTTAGAAGTTTCACAAATTGCTCGGACAATATCGCGATCTTTAAATCTCAACGAGGATTTAACTGAAGCCATATCCCTGGGACACGATTTAGGTCACACTCCTTTTGGTCATGCAGGAGAACAAGCTCTTGACTTAGTTCATCCGGGTGGTTTTAAGCACTACCTTCACAGTCTTAGAATTGTTGAATTGCTAGAGAAAAACGGAAAGGGCTTAAATCTGACACTTGAGGTTAAAGACGGAGTTTCGAAGCACTCAAAAGGCAGAGGCCCTATAGTGAACAGAAAAATTCGAATTATCACCTTAGAGGGACAAGTTGTTAGATATTCGGATATTTTTGCTTATTTTACGCATGATTTGGATGATGCTATACGCTCTTCTTTGATTAGAAAAAAGGACATACCCGTTAAACTACTTAGGTTCTTTGGTGATACACATTCTGAGCGAATTGATAAAGTTGTATTAGACACGATTCAGTCCACAACAAAAAATTCTTACAAATCTGTGATTATATCTAAAGAACTTGAACTACATCTTGGCCATATGAGAGATTTTTTATTTGAAAAAGTTTACTATCAGAAGAAGATTAGAGATAATTTCGAAAAAGCGAAACAAGTTCTAATTGACCTGTATAGCTTTTTTCTAGTTAACGAGAAAAAACTTGGAGAATTATACAAATTTAAAAGTGGAAATCACCAAGACGATTGTCGAGATTTTATAGCGGGAATGACAGATATATTTGCTCTTGAAATTCATAGGTCAATATTTACACCAAAAAAGTGGTCATTCGTGGACTTTAAAGTATAAGCTGTATAAAAAATATGATAAAGTATCTCGGAACTGTTCCATTTTTAAACTCTAAACCTTTAACTTATTTGTTTGATAATAATTCTTTTGAAAATTACAAGACTTCCGAGTGCTACCCTTCTTCACTTTTGGATCCTCTAGTATCAGGCGAAGTATTTTTATCGTTACTTTCAATTGCAGACCATTTGTCTGGAGAGAACATCGTATCTCTTACCAATTACTGCATAAGTTCGTATGGGAAAGTCGACAGCGTACTTTTAGTGTCGCAATCAAAATTAAAAGATATAAAAACGGTGGTTCTAGACAGTAGATCAAAGAGTTCGAATATGCTTTTTAAAACAATCCAATCACACTTTTTTAATATTAATGTTGACTATGAAGCTGGAGAACCAAAATCAAATATGAAAATGAAACCGAATGTTGGATACGTTATTATAGGCGACCTTAGTCTAGAAATTATATCGTCAAACCCAATAGGAATTAATACTTATGATTTAGGAGAGATTTGGTTCAATGAAACCGGTTTTCCATTCACATTTGGAACATATAATTATTTACACTCTTCTCCGAATGAAGAGGAATTAAATCTTCTTGATGATTCTTATCAAGAAGGGCTCCAACATACTAATCTAATAATCGATGATTTTTTAATCATGAATAGCTCTAAAATACAAAGGAAAACCGCTGAAAAATATTTAAATGAAAGAATTTCGTATAAAATTACTGATCAACATATTAAGGGCATTAACCTCTTCCGAGATCTTTCTTCTAAATTTGCAAACTGGAAAAAAAATAGTTTTAATAATGAAGTATAAATTATGCCAAAAAAGAATATTACCCTAGGACATAGTCCTGATGCGGATGATGCCTTCATGTTTTATGCGATTTCAAAGGGTATCGTTAAATCTGAAAAAATTGAATTTACTCATATCGTTAAAGATATACAGACACTTAACAATATGGCAATCAATAAACAGTTGGATACAACAGCCGTTTCCGCACATGCATATGTACAACTATACGATACCTATAGAGTTATGGATTGTGGTGCA
>Ga0310344_10003882_pt1 | contig 11107 bp, 10 predicted proteins | sample HC15DNA20200_MG_FD_203801 | JGI IMG/M metagenome (GOLD analysis project Ga0310344, IMG submission 203801) | Marine microbial communities from station ALOHA, North Pacific Subtropical Gyre - HC15-DNA-20-200_MG | ecosystem: Environmental > Aquatic > Marine > Oceanic | place: Pacific Ocean: North... | reverse complement strand
AAAAAAAAAATTATATTTTTTATGCCATCTTTTGAGGGTGGAGGAGTAGAAAAAAATATTATTCTTATAGCTAATTACTTTATAAAAAAAAATCCTTCTATCTCAATAATCACTTGTTCAAAAAATATAAAAAAGAAATTTAACAATAAGATTAAGTTTATTTCCTCTTTTGATGGGTTTTGGAATGATTATGGAAGAATTCCAAAATATTTAATTTGTATTTTTCTTCTATTTAAAGAGTATAAAAAAGACAAAAACTTTGACGTTTTTTGTTTTCAGGGAAATATTATTTGTTTAATTTTTTGTAAACTTTTAAAAATAAAAATTGCTATAAGACCTAATTCATCACCATCAGGATGGTCAAATAATATAATTAAAAAAATTTTGTTTTCAAAAATTCTTTCTCTTTCTGATTTAATAATTGTAAATAGTTTAAAATTTAAATTGGAAATGCAAAATAAATTTAATCTTAAAACCAAATGTATTTATAATCCTTTAAATACAAAAGAAATTAGCAAATTATCAAAAAAAAAAATTAAATTTAAATTTTTTACTAAAAGTCATATCAATTTGATTTCTATAGGTAGACTTGTTTATCAAAAAGATCACATGACACTTTTAAAAGCGATAAATGAAATAAAAGATAAAGTGAAAGTAAAATTATTAATAATTGGAGAAGGAGATCAAAAATCAAATTTATTTTCATTTATTGAGAAAAATAATCTAGAAAAAATAGTTAAGATTAAAGATCGTATAGAAAATCCATTTCCATATATATTGAAGTCAGAAGTAATGATACTTTCTTCTAGATTTGAAGGACTACCAAATATTTTATTAGAAGCTTTAGCTTTGAAAAAATTTATAATTTCTTCAAATTGTCCAACTGGTCCGAGCGAAATATTAGACTCAGGAAAAGGAGGTTTTTTATTTAGAGTTGAAAATTTTAAAGATTTAGGAGACAAAATTTTAATTTACAAAAAGCAAAAAACAAAGTGTGAAAAATTAAAAAAGTTTGCACTAAAAAGATTAGAAAGATTTAATTTTAAAAAAAATTTATTAGAATATTATAATATTTTTAGCAAATTATAAAAATCTTGCGAAAATTTCTATTGATTTAGTAATATGTTTTAAATCAAAAATTTTTAAATCTGGATATATAGGTAGTCTTACTAGACCATTCCAAGCTTTTTCTGTATTTAATAATTTTTCTTTAGCAAATTTTTTTCCAAAATCTGACATATGCAATGGAAAATAATGAAAGTAACAATAAATTCCTTTCATTTTCATAAATTTTATAAAATAGTTTCGTTTACTTATACTTTTAAAAATTATTACGAAAGAATGATAGCTACATATCTTTAATTTATTTTTATAATTTAAAATTTCAAATTTATTTGGGGAAAATTTTGATAATTTATTGTAATAAAATTTCCAAATTTTCTCTCTTTTGTTTTGAATATTTTTATAATCTTTGAACTGTGAAAATAGCAACGCAGCACTTAATTCAGGTGCCCTATATTCTGAACCAAAGCCTTTCCAGGAATAATATTTTTTCTTATTTAAAAAAAATGACCTATCGGTTCCCTTATCCAAAATTATTTTTGCTTGATTAATATATTTATTATCATTGATTAATAAAGCTCCACCTTGACCAGAAATAAAATTTTTTGTCTCATGAAAGCTAAACATGCCAATTTCACCTAAAGTACCAATGTATTTTTTTTTATATTTTGCTAAAAATGCATGCGCTGCATCTTCAATTAAAAATAACTTATATTTTTTTTTTAATTTTAAAATTTTATCCATATCACAAGGAAACCCACCATAGTGAACTATTATTATTGCTTTAGTTTTTTTTGAAATTTTTTTTTCTAATTTTTCTGTATCAATATTTAAATTTTTATCTACATCAACAAATACTGGTTTGGCTCCTGACATAATCACAGAATTAGCAGTTGATGTAAAAGTATATGATGGAATTAAAACTTCATCGCCTTTTCCAATATTTAATAAAATCATGGCAATTTCTAAGGCACTTGTTCCACTATGCGTAAGTGAAACAAATTTAGTTTTTGTTTTATATTTTATAAATTGTTCACACTTTTTTTGAAAATAACCATCTGTAAAATTTTTTTTCTCTAATACTCTTTTAATAAATATTTTTGAGTTTTTGGTTAAATATGGAACATTAAAATGAATTTTTTTTTTCATTGAATTTTAAAAGATTTAATATTTTAAAAATTATTATGGTTATAATATAATCAAAACTATATATGAAATTGAATTTTTGTTTTGAAATACTATTTAAGTAGTTATATGAGTTCATTCGTCTAATAAACCAATTGGAGCCAAAAAAAGGATATTTTTTCGATTCTCCATAAGACTTGTATATAGTTAAATTTTTATTAAATGAATAAAATGATTTATCAACATAATATGAGAAAATACCTAACCTGAATCCTAACCATACATCTGTATATCTATTTTCCAATAGAGCATTTAATTTTATATATTTATTTATAAATTCTTTCCTAAATGAAATACAACTTTCTGGCGCAAAATAAGGCCAAAAACTAATTAAATTATTTTTATTTTTTTTAAAAATTTTTTTTTTATTATTAGTAATTATTAACGGTAAATCTTGTATGAAATGTATTTTTTTGTTGTAGTTAAATTTTTTGACTATTTTATAAACTTTATCTTTAAGAAAATAATCATCACTATCTAATAAAAAAATAATATCTCCTTTGCTTTTGCTAATTAATTTATAATAACTATTTTTTGCATCTATTGCTGGTATATTTTTTTTATTCGATTTATTAATAAAATATTTTATTTTTTTATGTTTGGAATATTTGTTAAGTAAAAATTTTGACCTATCCGTTGACTTATCATCATATATTAAAATTTCTAGATTTTTATATGATTGATTTATACATGACTTTATAGCTCGGTCTAAATATTTTTCATTATTATAGTTTATTATCAGTATAGAGACTAAACTTTTTTTTATCATTAAATATTTTTAATTTTTTAATTTCCAAATCTGTTTTTTTTTATACCATTCAATTATAGCTGGGAGCTCAAAAAAAATATTCCTTGCTAATTTTATTTTTAAAAAACCTAGTATTTTTTTATTATCGCCATGTGTTTTTAAAACTTCAATACTGTTTCTTTTTTTCTTAATTATTTTTGGCTTAATATTTACAAAATTCGATATAAATTTAACTAGCTTATTTAAATCTATAGGGTCGTCAGAGCATATATTGAATATTTGAAATTTTTTAGTAATTTTTTTTTTTATTAAACTAATAATTATATTAACTACATCATCTATATGTGTATAATCTCTATAATGATTTCCTTTATTATAAAGATAAAATTTTTTATTATTTAACAATGAATTTAAAAATTTAAATACAAACATATCTGGTCTGCCAAATTTTCCATAAATTGTAAAAAACCTTAAACCAATCATTTTCATATTTGATATTTTTGATAAATCATTAGCTATATCCTCATTTATTTTTTTTGTAGCTGAATAAATATTTTTAGGTGAAATATCCATATTTTCTTTTAATGGAAATTTTTTTTTATCTCCATATACAGAGCTAGAAGATGCAAAAATAAATTTTTTCACCTTATTTTTATTTGAAATATTAATTATATTCATAAAACCAATAAAATTACTTTTAAAATATGAATTTGGTATTTTTAAAGAATCTCTAACGCCCGCCTGAGCTGCAAGATGTATAACAATTTTAATTTTATTTCTTTTAAAAATATTTTCTATTTTTTTTTTATTTTCTAAATCTATTTTTTTAAAATAAAAATTTTTGTTTTTTTTTAATTCTTTAATTCTCATTTTTTTTAAAATTGGAGAATAAAAATTATTTATATTATCGAAGCCAATAATTTTAGATTTTTTATATTTCTTTGATAGAAATTCGGAAAGATGAAAACCAACAAAACCTGCACACCCAGTAATTAAAATATTCATTATTTTTTTATTTCTTTAATAACTCTAAAAATTCTTTTTGAAAGCCTTAAAAAATGAATTATCCAAACAATAATTTTATTTTGCCCATTATCTAATCTGATACGAGTATTTTCGTTTAAATAATCAATGTATCTTAACCTAGAGGACAATCCATGTGGATTAAAAAAACCCATGATTTCATTTTTTTTAGTTGATGTCCCAATCATTTTTAATTTCACAATCATTCTATAAAATAAATCATAATCTGCTGAGTATTTGTATTTAATATTATAATAACCAATTTTTTTTTGAGATGACGATTTAATAAAAAAACCTAGTGAATGTGATGTATAAAATTCAAATGTCCAAAAAATTTTATTAGGGTAAAAGCCATGTTTAATAATGTGTTTATTAACACTGCCAAATAAAAAGTCTATATTTGGCATAGTTTCAAAATATGATTTAACTATTTGCAGTGCATCTTCATAAAAATAATCATCAGAATTCAAAATTCCAATTATATCACCTGAAGCAAGATCTATACCTTTATTCATTGCATCATAAATACCTTCATCTTTTTCTGAAACAAAATGAGTGATATTTTGTCTATAATTTTGAATAATTTCTTTACTTCCATCAGTTGATCCTCCATCAATTATTATATGCTCATAGTTCTTGTAATTTTGATTTATTAAACTTAAAATATTTTTTTCGATATATTCTTTGTTATTTTTAATTACGGTAATAATAGATATTTTTGGATTCTTCATTCTGTTCTTATAAATTATTGATAGAATATAATTATTATAATAAATAAAATTAATTACTATGAAAATTTATTACTGGTGCCCTTTCCTAACAAATATTGCAACTATTAAATCTGTAATTAAATCTGCTAAATCAATAAAAAAATATAATTCAATAGAAAAAGAAAAAACAGAAGTAACAATTTTAAATTCTTGTGGCGAATGGGATTTTTTAAAAAATAATTTATATAATATCAAAATTAATAATCTTCTACCTTTTAATATTTATAAATTTATACCTAAAGAAGGATTTATTCAAAGTCGATTTTCATTTTTATTAATTTTTTTTTCAAATTTTTTTCCTCTATTATTTAACATAAAAATTAATAAACCTAAATTTTTAGTAGTGCATTTGTTAACTCTATTACCAATTATACTAAGTCCATTTTTATCTAAAAATACAAAAATAATACTTAGAATTTCAGGACTACCAAAGCTCACGCCGTTTAGAAAATTCATATGGAAAATGTTTTCAAAGTATATTTATATTATTACTGCTCCAACTCAAATTACATATGATTTTTTGATTGAATCAAACATTTTTGAAAAAAGTAAAATAAAACTACTTAGGGACCCAATAATAGAATATGAAGAAATTAAAGAAAAAAAAAATATTAGTATAGATAAAAATTTTGATAATTCTAAATTTTATTTATCAATTGGAAGATTAACTGAACAAAAAAATTTTTCTTTTTTAATTAAAATGTTTTCAAAACATAATAAAAATTTCAAAATTAATAAACTTTTAATTATTGGTGATGGTGAAGAAAAAAATAATCTTCAAGAACTAATTAAAAAATATAATATGGAAGAAAATATTTTTTTATTAGGTTTTAAAAAAAATGTTTATAACTACATTAATAGTTGTGAAGCTATAATTTCTGTTGCAAAGTATGAAGACCCTGGATTTGTCTTAATTGAAGCAGCTTTTCTAAAAAAAAAAATTATAACTTCTTTGGTTAAAAATGGACCATTGGAAATGAAAAAAAATGGAGATTTTTGTTATTTTTTTAATTTTAATGATGAAATAGAATTTGTAAATTCAATAAAAAATTCTGAAGAAAACAATGCAATGAAAATTCTCGATGCCTTAAGATATGCAAAAAAATTTTCTATGTTTTCGCACTTTCAAAATTTTAAAAAAATCTTAAAATAATTTCTGAATTAAAAAATTAAATAATTTTGTATTTTTATTAATTGAGAATAACTCTAAATTTTTTCTACACAATTTTTCTTTACTATAAAATTTGTTTGGATAATTATAAAATTCCTCTATGTATTGTGATAACTTTTTAAAATCTTTAATTTTAAATATATAGCCAGATTTTCCATTTGATAATATTTCATTACATCCACTCTTAAAATTAGATGAAATTATGGGTAAACAATAACTTGCTGCTTCAACCATTGTTGTTGGCAGACCTTCATATAAAGAAGAGCATATGTAAAGATCGGATTGTTTGTAAAATCTACTTATTTTTCTTTCTCTTAAGAAAAATTTAGTTTTTATTTTGTTAATATATACGTAATTTTTTATTTCCTTAAGTTTGCTGCCATAGCCAACTAATAATAGATTTATTCTATGTTTAATTTTTGAATTATTTATAGCTTTAAGTAAAGTTAAATGATCTTTTTGTGTCTCAAATCTAGAAATGTTTAAAATATTAATTTTATTTTTAGGACGATATTTTCTTCTTTTAAATTTAACAGCATCAAAACAAGGGTTGTAAAGTGTATAAACTTTTCTATTGGTATATTTTTGCAAATTTGTGGCTAATTCTCTAGAATTACCCGCTGCAATATCGGCATATTTATAAAGTATTTTTACTAAAAATTTAATTATTTTTTTTTTCATAAATTCATTAAAATCTTTATAATAATTTAATTCATTTAAGTGATTAACATCGTAAACAAAAATTTTAGTTCCTAAAATTAATTTTATAAATAATATAGACCAAACATTTACAAAATATTGTATTGAAAAAAAAATTTTATTATCATAATTATCTTTTTTTATAATTTTTAATATTTTAAAAAAACTTAAAAAAGTAGACTTTGAATCAATTTTAGTATAAGTTATTTTTTTATTTTTAAAATATTTAACTCTTCTTAAAGATAAATATTCAACTTCAATTCTATTTAAATCTAAAGAATTTATAAATCTGAAAATTGTTGTATCAACACCTCCAATGCTTGGGTATGGATTATATAAATAAATTTTAATTTTTTTTTTCATAAATTAAATTAAATATATTTTTATAAACTTATAAATAATTCTATATAATGGAAATGAAGCAACATCACCTGTAATTACTGTTTTGGGATTCCAAGTAAAAGCATAAATAATAAAAATATATAAAAAATATTTTGGTTTTAATAAATTTAATTTATTTGAATTTAATTTTTTAGTATCCAAAATAATAAAACTATTTTTATATAAATAAAAATAAGTTATTAATGACATAATATATGAAATACTGACCCATCTTCCCCAATCGTAACCCATGGCAAACAACAATAAAACTGGTGATAATAAAAAAAGAAATATTGATAATAAATTAAATTTTTTTGAAAAAATTGTTTTTGCCTGTTTTAATTTTGAATAATAGATTAAAGTAAATAGTGGACCAAAACCAATTAATATTATCAAAAAATATCTAACAAAAACCTCTAAAGAATATTTACCAAAATTTGCTTGAAATTGTTGATATATTGAAGATTTGCTCTTCAATAATGCACAAGACATGTAACATACCTCTTTAAATTCCTTATTTAAGACCTGTTCCATTTTAAAATGTTCTTCTGGAGTTAAAGGATTAATAATAAAAATTATTGCTAAAAATAACGCAGGTAAATAATAAATAATTTCATTAAATAAATTTTTATCATAATTTTTTATTTTAAATTTTACTAAGTCAATAAAAATCCATAATGGTAAATAAAATATTATTGGTTCCCAAATTAAAACTGAAAGAGGAAATATTACTAATTTTGAAATTCTTACTAAATTATTATTTAAAGGTGGTATTGATGTATGTAATAAGAATAATACAAAAATAAAAACTTCTTTTCTTGCTAGGACTTCAGTTTCTGCAACGGGATAAATCAAAAATATTGGAGAAAAGATAGCTAATAAAGAATATCTTTCTAAATATAAATTTTTAAAAAAAATATAAACCAAAATGTAATAAATGCCCAATATTGAAAGTTGAAAAATATAAATTATATCTCTTAAATTTTGATCAAACAGTCTGGAAAAAAAAATTGAAATTTCACCAATTATTCCTCTTTTGGTAAAGCCACCAGAATAATTAATAAGCCATTCTGAAATTGTTGAATCATTACCAACATTATGTTTTGTGTATAAAACAAATATGGAAATAAAGAATAAAAAAGATAGGTATAAAATTAAATAGTTTTTAAATTTTTTATTCATTTATTTATTTTTTTAATAAAATCAATTTATTTATGCTTTGCAATTATTAAAATACAAATTGGATAAATTTTATTTATGTTAGTTTTGTGAAATAAAGAAAGAATTTTATCTAATAGATAGCAAATAATTATTATTGGATATGAAATTAAAGGTATTTTTTTTAAATAATCAAAAAATAAAGAATAAGAGGCTATAAAGGGCCCTTCTCCCAAATATTTGCTTTTTATTATTTTAAAATTGTTTTCTTTAAGAAGCTTATCAAAATAACTAACAGTATATCGTTTGTAATCTTTTGGTGCTTCGTGATATCTATAAATAAATGGTGTAGAAATTATTATATTTCCATTTTTATTTAAAATTTTTTTTAACTCAATTATTGCTTTACTGTCATTATGTACGTGCTCAAGAACATTAAATATAATTATATTGTCAAATTTTTTATTTAAATTATTTTTTTTTTCTAAATTTAACTGAAAATAATTTTTTTTTTTTATTTTTTTTAAATTGGAAAAAAAATTTTTGTCAGAATTATATCTTGAAAATTTTGTAAAACTTTCCTTATAATCATAAGTTCCAAATTCAATACTTTTTTTCTTAATTTTTAATTTTTCAAATTCTAAGATTTGATATATTTTACATGGACTGAATTCTTTGCTGGTATAGCTAAGAAATTTAAATAAAAAATTAATATTGTTAATAAAGTTCATTTAAAAGTAATTTTTTTATTATTTGATCAATATTTAGTTTTGCTCTCCATTTCAAATCTTTATATATTTGTGTTGGATCAGTTCCTATCTTTTTTATTTCATTTGGTCTTAATAAGTTAGAATTATTTACTTTATAAAATTTGTTATCAATATTAGCTAGTTTAAATATTTTATTTACAATATATTTTAATGAAGAAATTTTACCAGTTCCTACAATATAGTCTTTTTTTGATTTTGAGTTATTAATTTTGTATATGGCTTCAACATACTCTGGCGCCCATCCCCAATCTCTATAAATTGATATATTTCCTAGTTTTAAAATTGAATTACTTTTTCTTTTTTTTACAAAATCAATAATTCTTTTTAATACAAAATTTTTATTTCTTAGGGGAGACTCGTGATTAGAAAGAATACCACTTTTTGAGTTTAAATCGTAGTTTTCTCTATAATATTTTGTTAACCAAAAGCTAAAACTTTTTGCATTTCCATAAGGGCTATGAGGGAAAAATAAATCTTTTTCATTTTTCAAAATTTTTTTAGTTTGACCAAAAGAATCAGTTGAAGAAGAATTGTAAAATTTAATTTTATAAAATTTATTTGTTCTCATTAATTCTAAAATTAAAAAAAGCAGATCTACATTGCTTTTGTAAGTTTCAAGAGGTTTTAAAAATGATTTACCAACTGATGATTGTCCAGAAAAATAATATATTTGATCTGGTTTTATTTTTTTAATATCATTTAAAACTACCTCTGGATTATTATGGTTATATTTTTTAATTTTAATTTTATTTAATATATTTAATTTAATAAGATTCTTAAGATTATTACTAACTATTGATCTAGTATACCCATAAACAATAAATTTTTTTTTAATTAGAAGTTTGCTTAAATATGATCCATCTTGACCTGTAATACCAATAATAAAAGCTTTTTTTTTCTTCATATTTTATGCATTATTAAATTTAATAAAAATATCATTTTTTTTTGGATTATTTTTTTGATCAAGTTTATTAGGTAATTTTACTTCTCCTCCTATAATTTTTGGATTTTTTTCAAAAGAAAGCTCTATGATAATTGGGTCATTATTTTTATCTAATTTTCCATAATTATTTGGATGAATATGAGTCAAATTTAATTCTAATCTTTTGATAAAATTTTCAATTACAGTTCTATATTTATTAATATCGTGAAATTCAATAATTAAAGCTGATATTTTATTTTGAACTTTTAATATATCCTCTAATATATCGTATTCACTACCCTCTATATCTATCTTTAAAAAAACTTTGTCTAAGTTTTTAATTATTTCTTGAATATCACCTGTGTTTATTTTTTTTTTATAAAATTTAATTTTATAGTTAATAAATATATAATCCACTATGTTATACAGATTGCTAAAAATATTATTAAATTTAAATTTAATTAAATCTAAAATTATTTTTTTAATTGATCTTGTAAAAATAAAATTAAGTGAAATAATGTCATCATAGCAAAATATTTTAGCATTTTTGTTATATTTTTTAAAACTTTTCTCAAAAGACCAATCATCAAAAATGCCAAAACTTAAAAGATAATCTGATTTCAAAATTGCCTCAGAATTTATCAAATAACCTCCATCATTCTCTTTTCCTATACGTTCTAAAAAGTAGTTATGTTTAGGTTTAAAAAATAAAGAAAGTGACATTAAAATTTAGAATTGAATTTTTATCCAATTTTGTGGAATGATATCTATAAATTTATGATTTACAAGACCACTCCATTTTTCTGGAACTATTATAACTTTATCATTTTTTTTTGATAACCAAGCTGCCCACCAAGCAAATGAACTATTTGGAATAATAAAATTTTTAAAATTACTCATTAAATACAAATAATTATAAAATTTATAACCTGCCAAGTTATGTTCTATAAAATATTTTTTATCTATAAATGAAAAATTATTTTTACACCATTCAAGATCATCAGAAAATATATATAATTCTATATCATTACCAATTATATTTTGAATTTTCTGTATAGCTTTTTTATAGTATTCCATATTAACTATATTGTGCTCAGGGTTATTTACAAAATCAGTTCTTCTTACATTTAGGCATATACTTTTTTCAAAATTAATTTTATTTAAAAAATCAATATTTTCTTTGTTATTTTTTATTTTATCAAAATTATAAATTTTAAG
>Ga0310344_10003881_pt1 | contig 11107 bp, 9 predicted proteins | sample HC15DNA20200_MG_FD_203801 | JGI IMG/M metagenome (GOLD analysis project Ga0310344, IMG submission 203801) | Marine microbial communities from station ALOHA, North Pacific Subtropical Gyre - HC15-DNA-20-200_MG | ecosystem: Environmental > Aquatic > Marine > Oceanic | place: Pacific Ocean: North... | reverse complement strand
CAGTGTTGTTATTCCAGCATTAAATGCCGAGGATTATTTGCCTTCTCTGCTAAAAAAAATCGAAACCCAGACTCTTTTGGCAAAAGAGATCGTTATTGTTGATTCCAGTCGCTCTATGAGAACGACTGATATTGTGGAAAAATGGAAAGGGCCAATCCCGATTGTTTACAAAAAAGTAGATGTTGCATATCCTGGTCATGCTCGAAATGTTGGTGTTAAATTTTCCAAAGGTGAATGGATCGCTTTTATAGATTGCAGAACTATTCCTGATTGCGACTGGCTTGAAATAAGTGCGTCTACAGCGGAAAGACTCGGAACCGAATTTATTGGAGCGCTTCGTACAAGTGATGCTGATACTCATTTTAAACAGATACTTCGCGCAGCAACGTATGGGAGTGACGCAACAAAAAGTGTGGCCGGTTCTATTGTTTTAAGAAAAGTTTTTGAACAATCCGGAGGATTTATTTCAGATGTTCGTGCAGGTGAAGATGTAGAATGGTTGAATAGATTACAATCCCTTGGAGTTAAGATTAGCTGGTTGACTTCTCCAACCATAGTGTATTATGGATTCGTCGAATCTCTTTCAGAAGCTGTAAAAAAATGGTCCTTCTATGCCATTTCTAAGAGTAGTTTTGAAATTAGGAATGATCAAAAAATAATATATTTACTAATTTTAACTATTTTACTTTTCTTTTTAGTTTGGAAATGGAACGCTATATTTGCAGGTTGGGATGAGAGTAGTCTTTACTATATGCCTAATATAACCAAGATATTCATTTTGTTTTTATGTGCCTTATATGTTGCTTACAGAGGTATTATTAGGCCACTGCAGGTTAAGGTAAAATTATCCTTCTTATTGCCATGGCGTTGGCTAAAGATTAGTTTTGTCGGGTTATGTCTTGATCTTGCAAAAGCGCCTGGTCTAATCTGGGGGGCTATACTCCTTTCACATAGAAGAATTCGAGATATACGAGGTTACTTCAAAATTCGCAAGAAGCCGGATTTATAAAGATTGTACGTCGTCAGCCCATATGGGACCACTAGCACTAAATTCTAAGAGACACTTTTCTGCCCATTGTTGCTCCAGTAAATGAGATGTCATCTGTTCCATTTGTTTGACGACGGACACTTTTAGATTTGATGAAACCCTTGAAATGAAAATTAAGTAACGGGCAATAATAAAGATCAAAAGACAGTTGATGGGTTTGGTGATGAGTGGGAGCGCTTTGATCAAAGTCAGCTCAATTGGGTTGCTGTCGGTTATAAGGAGAAAGTATAAATGTGCGGGATCATTGGTTTCCTTGGTGGTGATTTTACCAATGATCAATTGAGTAACGCCATACTAGAAGAGATGTCAGATCAGATTGTAAAGCGTGGGCCTGATAGTGCGGGTATTTGGCTAGATTCGTCGACTAAAATTGCACTTGGTCATAGACGGCTCGCTATTGTAGATTTATCGCCAGCCGGATATCAGCCAATGACGTCTGGCTCGAACAGATACGTCATGACCTATAACGGAGAAATATATAATAGTGACGAGATTAGAAATGAATTAATTAAGAGTCGAGTAACAGTAAATTGGCGAGGGCATTCTGATACCGAAATACTTCTGGCTGGTTTTGATGCTTGGGGTATTAGAGAGACTGTCTCCCGTGTTACGGGGATGTTTGCCATAGCAGTATGGGATAAGGAGTTAGAACAACTTACTTTGATAAGGGACAGAATTGGAGAAAAGCCTTTATATTATGGTTGGCAAGGGTCTGGGTCTAATAAAGTATTTTTATTCGGCTCCGAATTAAAGGCCTTAAAAAAACATCCGCAGTTTATAAATGAGATTGACCGTGGTTCACTGGCCTTGTATATGAGATATGGCTATGTTCCGGCACCACACTCAATTTATAAGGGCATTATGAAGGTTGAGCCAGGGACGATTGTAACGGTGACGCTCCACGAAAGTGAGCACACGACGGAAAAGTATTGGAATGCTTTGGATGTGGTCAGGACTGGTGCAGAATCACCTTTTGAGGGCACAATCGCCGAGTTGACAAATAACCTAGACATCGCATTAAGGAAGACTATCTCTCAACAAATGATGGCCGATGTGCCTTTAGGAGCCTTTCTTTCAGGAGGGATTGATTCGTCAGCAGTGGTTGCCCTGATGCAGGCGCAGTCGTCACGGCCTATAAAGACCTTCACCATAGGATTTAGTGAAGCCGGTTATAATGAGGCGGAATTTGCTAAATTAGTTGCCGGTCACTTGAGAACGGAACATACGGAGCTATATGTTTCGTCTCAAGACGCGTTAAATGTCATTCCAAAATTACCAAACCTTTATTGTGAACCTTTCGCTGATGCGTCTCAAATACCAACATTTTTGGTTTCTTCTCTTGCGAGACATCATGTGACGGTTAGCCTTTCAGGTGATGGAGGAGACGAATTGTTTTGTGGATACAATAGATACCTGTTCGCAGATAAGCTGTGGAAGGGCTTAAGTATGACACCGGCTAGTGTTAGAGAGTTAGTTGGGAAGAGTGTTAAAAATTTTCCAGCAGCAGGCTGGAATCAAGCATTTAAATTATTGAATAGAATCACGCCGCCTAAATTTAACGGGATAAGCTGGGGGGACAAACTACAAAAAGGTGCCGGCGTTATAGCATCTAAAAATCTAATTAGCTTATACCAGCAGCTTGTGTCCAATTGGCAGGATCCGTCTGCCGTTGTAATTGGAGAACGAGAGCATGATCGGATATTTTCCACAGATGTCCAATTGCTTTCCGATGTGGGTGATATCCAAAAAATGATGGCTATTGATACGATTTCTTACTTGCCTGATGATATTTTAGTTAAGGTGGACAGGGCCGCTATGGGCGTGTCCCTAGAAACTAGAGCCCCATTTTTAGATCATCATATTTTTGAGTTTGCATCGAAGATCCCTCTAGCAATGAAATTAAAAAATGGGGTTGGAAAGTTAATCTTACGAGACGTGCTTTATAGATATTTGCCAAAGGAGTTGATTGAAAGGCCTAAAATGGGATTTGGAATACCTATGAGCGATTGGCTCAAAGGGCCTCTCAAAGAATGGGCCGAAGAATTGCTAGGTGAATCTCGATTAAGATCGCAAGGATTTTTTTATCCTGAGGTAGTTAGACAAATGTGGTCAGAACATTTGATGGGCGCTCATAACTGGCAATCTCAATTGTGGGCAGTGTTAATGTTTCAGGCATGGCTTGAGGATAATAGGTGAACTCTGAAAGATAAGTCTAAAATTATTATCATAAGCTCCAACTATGCTTGGACAATATATAATTTCAGAATGCCTCTCATTAGACGTCTAAATCAAGAGGGATATAAGGTATGTGTGCTAACCCAATTCGACGGATATGAATCTCTTATCGCTAAGGAAGTAGATCAGATAAAACCCTTATTTATCTCTAGAAAAGGCGTTAATCCATTTGTTGATTTGTTCACAATTCTTGACTTCGTTAAATATTTTATTCGCTTAAAGCCGGCGCTCATACTTTTTTTTACTATCAAGCCGGTTATTTACGGCTCTATTGCCGCAAGACTAGTCAAGGTTAGGACGATAGTAATGATTACCGGTCTTGGAACAGCGTTTATTGCAGATGCTTGGATTACAAAAATTGTCAAAGCACTATATAGGTTCGCGCTATCTTCAGTATCGTCAATATTTTTCCAGAATATTGACGATAAAAATCTTTTTGTTAGTCAGAAGCTTGTCGATTTAAGAGTCTGCCGATTAACTCCAGGGTCTGGCGTGGACTTAGATAAATTTGCTTATGCTGAACTCCCCAACACATCTGACACTGTTTTCTTGTTAATCGCCCGCATGCTATGGGACAAAGGTATAGGTGAATTTGTTGACGCCGCTCGAATTATAAAAGGAAGATATCCCAATGCTCGATTTCAATTGTTGGGTCCGTTAGGAGTGGAGAATAGAACATCAATTTCCAACTCAACAATGGTGGAATGGGAAACAGCGGGATTGATTGAGTATTTGGGAGAGACTGATGACGTTGCTTACTATATTGAAAGAGCCTGCTGTGTGGTGCTTCCTTCCTACAGGGAGGGGACTTCTAGAGTTTTATTGGAAGCTGCAGCGATGTGCCGTCCGCTAATAGCGACTGATGTGCCGGGCTGCAGAGAAGTTGTTGATGATGGCATTACTGGATTTTTATGTAAGTCTCGGGATGCTGTTTCCCTTGCTCGAAAAATTGAATTAATGCTAAAACTACCGTATGAAACTCGCAAAGTTATGGGCGCTAAAGGTCGTGAAAAGGTTGAAAATGAATTTAACCAAGATATTGTTTGCGATCTATATATTGAAGAAATTAGTAATTGCTATATCACTAGCTAGAAATTAAAAATCAAACCTACTTTAATCAGCAATGAAAAATAAAAATGACATTTTCAGTTAATGCACTTACGCAAGAGTCCTATGAGATTCCCGATAATTTGGACGATTCAATCGCAATCGACAACTTTCTTTCCAGAAATAAAGGAAAGAAAGTTGTCGTCGTCCAAGGCTTGGGTTTTGTAGGAGCAGCAATGTCGTTAGTTTGTGCTAACGCCATCACACAAGAATACGCCGTCATAGGCGTGGATTTAGCGAGTGAAAATACCTATTGGAAAATAAAATCGATCAATGATGGTGAATTTCCTTTAATTGCGGATGATCCAAAAATAGTCGAATTTTTTAATAAGGCAAAAGAAAAAGGCAACCTTTTAGCGACCTATGATCCAATGGCATATAAATATGCTGATGTGGTTATTGTTGACGTTAATTTGGACGTCCAGAAAAAATCAACTGAAGATCGGGTATTAAAAGATTTTGCCGTCAATCTTAATAGTTTTAAATCTGCGATTAGATCTATCTCCCATAATTGCCGAGATGATGTTTTGGTTCTGGTTGAAACCACGGTGCCGCCGGGGACTTGTGACAAAATTGTAAAGCCAATAATCGAAGATGGACTCACAATGCGTGGATTGAGTATTGATAAATACCGATTGGGGCATTCTTACGAGCGGGTCATGCCAGGACCTGAGTATATCGACTCTATAAGGGAATTTCCCCGTGTCTATTCGGGTTGTACCGAGGTAAGCGCTGATGCGGTAGAGGTATTTTTAAAAACTATTATCGACACGTCTGTATGTGACTTAACTAGACTCGCGCACACGAATGCGTCGGAGATGGCAAAAGTTCTAGAAAATTCCTATCGTGCGATGAATATTGCCTTTGCTGTTGAGTGGTCAAGATTTGCTGAGTCGGCTGGTGTGGACCTCTATGCAATGGTCAACGCTATAAGAGAGAGAAAAACTCATGCTAATTTAATGTATCCAGGTATTGGTGTTGGTGGGTATTGCTTAACAAAGGACCCGTTGCTCGCAAGTTGGTCACGTAAAGAGTTTTTTGGGTCAAACTCCGATTTAGAAATGAGTATAAATAGTGTTTCGGTCAACGATCAGATGCCAATTTTTGCATTTGATCGTCTGATCATAGAATTTGGCGATTTAGAAAATAAGAAAGTTAATTTTTTGGGAGTTTCTTATCGAGGTGATGTTGGTGATACTCGCTTTACGCCAGTAGAAACATTAGTCAAAAAAGTTCGAGATGCCGGCGCCATTGTACAAATGCATGATCCGTTTGTTTCTTTTTGGGAAGAGCTTGAATGCAGAGTAGAGTCTGATATTAATGCTATTCTCAATGTAAGGTCAGATTTAGTGATTATTTCTGCTGGACATAGTGTATACAAAAGTCCAAAGGTAATACTAAAACTCTTAGAAATGGAGTCAACTAACATATATGACACTATCGGTTTGCTAGGTAATGAACAAATTTCATTGCTCCAAGAAAAGCATAAAGTGTCAGTTTTAGGGCGTGGTGATTTGTAATATATTGTCTTTTATTTGGCAGATATATAAATTACACATAAATTTTACATTGGCTCTAATTAAGCTGAATTAAATGAAAAAAAAGATATTGATAATCGGTGGTGCAGGCTTTGTAGGTATGAACTTAGCAAGGTTTTTACTTCAAAATCGTGAGTGTGCGTTGACCTTGGCAGATTATAGCTTTATGCGTGATTCCTCAGAATATTTTACAGCGCAAGAAATTGATAGCGTTAACTTTGTTCAGAAGGACTTTACATCTTACTTAGCTTTTAAAGCGCTAGATAAAGATTTCGATTTTGTGTACATGCTTGCTTCTGTGGTCGGTGTAAATAACACTCTTGAGCATCCAGATGAGGTTATTAGGGTAAACACATCTCTTATCTTTAATTGCTTAGAATGGCTAAAGATAACCTCTGTTAAAAGAGTCCTATTTGCCTCAACTAGTGAAACCTATTCTGGTACAACTGAAGTGTTGGACTATCCTATTCCAACCAACGAATCTGTACCCTTATGTATTCAAGATGTTTCAGATCCTAGGTTTACTTACGCCATCACCAAAATATTAGGTGAATCCGCTTTCCTCAATTACGCCAAAAAATGTGACTTTGAATCAACAATTGTTCGATACCATAATGCCTTTGGCCCAGATATGGGCTTCAAGCACGTCATTCCTCACCTTGTTGAACGCTTCATGAATAATGAGAGCCCGTTTAGAATGTATGGACATGACCAAACGCGAGCATTTTCTTTTATAGCTGATACCGTTGAAGGTAGTGTATTAGCTATGGAATCAGATAAGGCTGCGGGCGAGATTTTCCATATAGGTAGCTCTCAAGAGATCTCCATTGAAAAACTTATAATAGCTGTGGGAAATATGATGGGATATTCTGGCGAGTATCAAAAGGCGCCAACTTATCCTGGTTCTGTGAGTCGTAGATGCCCTGATATATCCAAAGCGAAACGAGTACTTGGTTACAACCCTAAGGTAGATTGGAAAATCGGATTAGAGTCTACCGTTGAATGGTATAAGGACTATTTTTCAAAAAACAGTTCAGCTAGGCAAGACGGTTTCAAAGAGCAAGAAAAATTTAACTAATAGACATAGGTAGGACGCTAAGATGCAAAGGATCTTGGACTGTTTTTTTTCAGGTTTAGGGTTGTCTCTTATTAGCCCTCTATTATTTCCAATAGCTTGCATATTGAAAATTACTGGCGAAGGCGAGGTGTTCTATATACAAACTCGGGTTGGCAAAAACGGTAGTTCTTTTGGTTTGATTAAGTTTGCAACAATGTTGAAAGATAGCCCTAACATTGGAAGTGGTGAAATTACTATTAACAATGATCCGCGTGTTCTGCCGCTAGGTAAGTTTTTACGTAGGTCAAAAATTAATGAGTTACCACAATTATGGAACATCTTGATCGGTGATATGAGTGTTGTTGGGCCTCGACCAATGGTGCCAAAAACATATGCGAATTACCCCGCAGAGGCTCAAGAAATCTTAAATACTGTTAGGCCTGGATTGACCGGAATTGGGTCAATAATCTTTCGAGACGAGGAGAGATTGCTCGATGGTCGTGAAGATCCTATTGGGTTTTATAACGAAAATATTACACCTTATAAAAGTGAGCTTGAGGTTTGGTTTGTAAAAAATAATTCTCTTTGGTTATATATCAAAGTTATATTCGTCACCGCTTGGGTCGTTATATTTCCAGCTAGTAAGATAGCTGATAGCGCATTTAACGGAATTCCCAGATTGCCAGTGAGCTTAAAGATCTAGTTATTGAAGTTTAGCGCTTCCTACTAGACTCAAGACGAATGATAGTTAGCCCCCAATTATAGACAATAACGTATATGAACTTGGTCGAATATTTTGGTTTATATGCTCCAATTTCTTAAGTATTTCATGGCAGTCGAATCCGTCCGCCATCCCCCTGTGAACATTATCTTTTCTATGCCTTCGCCTTGTTCCAATAAATAAAGTGCAGCACCCACCCTAAATGAATCACCGCTAAGCGATTGTTGCGTAGTGGCTGCATTAAGTTTGTTTTACATAAAAGGGAAACCCTCGTTTCTCTCTTATTGTCATTGGAAATTTCTGAGAGGGTGTTAAACCTATTTTAAGATTCTTAATGTCTACCATTTACACCGAAATAACTTTATCATAAAGTTCTTTTGCATCATTAATGTCCTTTAAAGGCTTAGGGCCATAATAAAAAGTTTCAACAGCCGATAATTTTCGCTTAGTAATCAACATGCGCATAGATTGTAAACTTTTCTTATCCCACAACACCGAAATAAGCTTAATCATATCAACAAAACTAAGGCGCCTAAATAACTTCAACAACCTTCCAAAGCTAATAACTTTAAGCCGATATTGTGAAATCCAAAAATATACTTGATGTTTTACATAGTTTGATCTGGAAATATTAATTTTTTCTAAGGACTCCGGATAATTTTCCTTTAATAATTCAAGCCAAACATGCATATTATTAATTAATGGATTACCTGGAAGCTTGCCTGAAAAATCGTCATCTATCCCAAGATAATTTTTAGCTTTTTCTTGTTCCTGTGAATCAAATACAAGAGTTCCATAGGACTTTGGTGTTACGCCCACTATATATAGTTTTTCAGGTGAAAATACCCACGACTTAGCCTTAAGTAGTAGAGCATTTAAGGCAAAATGATCTGGATAAGGTGCGCGAAACAAATCTCCCTCTAGGCGATTGATAACCTTTCTAGACCACAAGTGAGGTAGTGCGTTAAGAGGAACACGAGGTCGAAAACTAAACATGCTTTCTACAATCGACTTTAAAAAATAATTAGGAAGTAGCCTCTCACGATCTAAATAATCTTCATATTCAAAATGTGGATCCGAATAAAAGCTTGTCTTAGAATCTTTTATAACGCCTGGATACACAAAAGAGTAACCATTAAAGGTAATTCCATCTGGCTCATTATTCCTTTCTATGATTAATTCCAATTTTTTAAAAAAACCAGGCAAAAGATAATCATCATCACCAATCATCAGCACATAATCACCAGAACTTTTGTTTAATGCATTATTCCAATTTTCTGTCACAGATACAACAGTTTGGGATTTGTAGTGTTTCATTCGATCATCATTTGAAAATGATTCTATTATGAGTCCAGAGCCATCAGTATTTGCATTGTCAAATACAATTAATTCCATGTCATCATATGATTGATTAAGAATTGACTGAATACATATTTTCAAGTATTTTGCGCCGTTACGAGTTGGAAGTAGAACAGAAAATTTCATAAGTTTTTTATTTTAGTTTGTGAATTCCATAGGTTGATCATAATAAGTTATACGAGTTCCTCCATCATCAAACCCAATAGGAAGGCGGAATAATTCAGACAGAGCATCAATTACAGATTGATGATGCTTAGTCTCCACATATAATAATAAAAAACCTCCCTCTCCAGCACCAAGTAATTTCCCACCAATCGCCCCACTATCTTTGGCTTTTTGATAATAATTATCAATTTCATCTGATGATATTTTATCTGTCAGTTCTCGTTTGATCTTCCAGGCTTTATCAAGCAATTCACCAAACTTATTTAACTCATTATCACTACTATTGGAAACAATATCTCGCAAGGGCACCACTAAATCTTGAAGTTCTCTCAAGCTATTGAGCTTATTTTGAATCTCCTTTTGTTGTATTTTTAGAATATTACTAGCATCCCTTTTTATTTTCATATAAAACAATAATAAATTACTTTCTATAGCTTTTTTTATTTCTGCTCTATAAAGCACAGGTTCAACTGTTGCAGATTCATCAGGATTGAACGTAAAAACATTGAGATTTCCATATGCTGCTGCAAAATGGTCTTGTTTACCCATAGCGCGTCCTAGCACATCAATTTCTATATGTGGGGCTTCAGACGCAAGAGTATGTTTAGTTACCATTTTGCCTCTTAAAGCGTGTAATGCGTTAACAAGACCTACAGCAAAAGAGCTCGACGAACCTAACCCCGTCTGACCAGGAATATCGCTAAATGTAGTAATTTCTATTGGAAAATCTAGCTATCCGAATATCTTGATTTTTTCATTCAGAACCTCTGTTTGGAGTTTACAAAAATTCTCTACTTTTAACTCCGGTTAATTTACGGGGTGATTACATCTAGTTTAGCCAATAATTTCTTTATAGGTACCTATCCGCTTGATTACCCCGTTACTCAACTCAACGATCTGACTTAAACCTTTGAGAGCTGAAAGGCGATGAGTAACAATAAGCACTGTAATACCTTCGTCGATACTGTTAAATGTTTTCATGTTTTATATGTCTAACAAATACTGTATTTCGAATATTATGATTCTCATAATTGTAAAATACTAATTAATGACCGAGTTAAACACATCATCCCATTGAGACATGATTACTTTATCGTTAGTGACAGAGGATGCAAAAGCAAAGCCTTTGTTTGCTACTAATTCTCTATCATCTAAATTTTTTATGTAATATTCAAGTAACTCAATCCACTGCTCTTCGGAACTACAAGTCATTGACAATTCAGCCTTAGCCATTGCACGCAAATGCGCAGGTGTTGCAGATGTTATTGTTGGTAATCCCATTAACCAAAAGTTTAATAATTTATTTTCAGGCTTTCCCCAATCCATTGGATCATCTTTATTTATAGGTATTACAGCCAAATCACATGCTCCGGCAATGTGAGAGCAGGTGTCGATATTCCACTCATACAGATATATAGCATTTACATCAAATATCTTACGCACATCATTAATAGTTTGCTTCTTGATATATTCTCCCATATATTTACCATATTCTATTGATGTAATCAGATGAAGATTTACTTTATAACGCTTGTTTAAAACTGAAAGAGCATTCTTAATTACTGAAAAAGACTTTATATTGTATGGTAAACCTTCCCAGACAATGTTGATTTCTTTGTGTATAGCATAACTCTGTTTTACCCTCTTAAACATATATTTAAAATCAAGTATGACGTGAGTATTAGGGCACAAAGTCTCTATATATTTCTTTTGCTCTATCGTGCTACAGACAACAGCGTCAGCTCGTTTACACATCGACTTAATTGTATTTGTCTGGTTAAATAATAAGTATTTATGTCGCCTGGTAATATATCTCGCCACTCCACGAAATAAATTCTTAAATGAGTAAGCGGGGATAGATAAATAAGAATCTGTTA
>Ga0310344_10003879_pt1 | contig 11109 bp, 4 predicted proteins | sample HC15DNA20200_MG_FD_203801 | JGI IMG/M metagenome (GOLD analysis project Ga0310344, IMG submission 203801) | Marine microbial communities from station ALOHA, North Pacific Subtropical Gyre - HC15-DNA-20-200_MG | ecosystem: Environmental > Aquatic > Marine > Oceanic | place: Pacific Ocean: North... | reverse complement strand
GCAAGTGGAGAGTATTATGTTCAAGCCGTACTCAATAAATTTGCAGGAGGTACAACTCCATCTGCAAGTGTTGATCTTGATTATGATATACCTACTGGCATTCATCAAGCACAAACAACAGATGGTTCATCATCATCTGGAGATGTGACATGGGATTCATCAACTGCTTCTGGTACGACAATAAATGGTAATAGTATAACTGCAACAACAGGTTCATGGAATGATAGGGTAGCAAGTGAAGACACATGGGTCAGCGGTACAAACACATCAGAAATGACTTGGTCATGCAGTGGTGGACATTATCAAATGGGATTCACTGACGATCCAACACTCGCTGGAAATACATACGCATTCCAGAATATAGATTATAGATTATACTGTGGTACATCTGGAACAGAGATTTACATCTATGACACTGTTGGAAATGTATCAGGTATTAATCACGGTGCATGGACTTCATCTGATATATTCAAGATGACAATGGACACATCTGGTGTTGTGAAATATTATAAGAATGATTCATTATTGGCAACATCATCAAACGCTGCAACAAGTGGAACCACATTCTACTATGCTGGTGTAGGAAATTCAAACTGTCCAAGCGTTTGTTCATCTGCAAACGATGTAGAATATGCAATAGTAGTACCAGCAACATTTGACTCTGGTAACATCAGTGCAGACGGTGGAACATTCTCATACACATTCACAGAATCTGGAACTTACAACTATGAATGTCCGATCCACTCTGGAATGACTGGACAAATTGTAGTAGCAGATTCATACTCACTCCCAAGTGGAACTGAGGACTTTACTGTATCTGCATGGACAAAGACTACACAAGCACCAGCTACAGTAGTTTACAATGAAGATTACTCAGGCACTAACACATACCTTGAACAAGACACAGGTCATTTCTGGTGGGATTCAGCCAACAATAGAATATCATTCGATACTATCCGTATGTCGAACATCAATATGTCACATGAGTTAGACACAGCATTATCAGACAAATGGATTATGAGAGGAACATTCGAAGCTTCTGCATTACCTAACTCATGGTCTAGTTCAATCTATGTTGGTATGTCAAATGATGATTCATCAGGTTCATTCGGTGGTTCTAATAGTAGTTCAGATACAGTCATGTTCTACATTAATCCAGATAATTCAAAGTTGTATTTGCTTTGGTCTGATGATCAAGCTCCTTATGCGAATAATGTAAGCAGTGCATACAATCTCAACCTAAACACACAATATTGGTATGAATTAATCAGAAATGGTTCAGACATTTCTATTGAAATATTCAATGACAGTGGATTCTCACAATCAAACCAAGTTCTCACATTGGCTATGACTGGCACACCAACTGAACTAAAGTATGTAGAGTTTGGTGGTACAGATGATTCAGGTGTACCAAATGAACAAGATGCCTCTACTGGATGGTTCGATGATACACAAATCTGTAATGGTCATGTGGACTGGGCTAACTGTTCAACAACTGGAACTGACGAAGTAGGAACTGTTCTATCATTTGAGACACAAGAAGCACCTACAACTGCAACACAAAATATAGTTGATGATGATTTCTCAACTGACAACTTTACACATTCAGGTTCAAACACTAGCGTATCATCTGGAACATTCAACTTTAGCCCTGCTGGTCAAAGTTCAACAAACGGTGCATATCATCAAGTGTCAGCAACAATACCAAATGATGATTGGACATTAAGAGCAAAGTTAGACATAACAGGTAGGTCTGCACCAAGTGGAGACAACCATCAATTCTTTATTGCATTATCTGATAACTCTGGGGTTTCAGGCACTTACACAACAACAGGCGATTATGTTGGATTTGGAGATAGAGTTGGAACTGGAACTAATGGTTATCGTATTTTTGCAAGTAATGACGGTGGTAATTGGTGGGATAACATACAACAATTCTCAAGAAGTGCAACAACTGAAACACTATACGTTGAGATGAAACGTGTCGGTGGAACAACATTCTCAGTTGAATTATTTGACGACTCTGCATATTCTAATTCATTAGAAGTTCAAACAATGACAATCGACTCCGCATTAGAATTTAACCATCTCACAATATTCTTGTATCAAGGTAATGGAACAGGTGGAGATTACTCAGGCACAGTAGACGATATTACATTATCAGCTCTTGCAACCACAACATACCCAACCAAAGTCACAGCCTTCGAAGTCGAACCAACCAAGATGAGAATTGTTGATATTGTGCCAGGCAGCACTACAACAACCGTAAATCCATTAACAAATGACTTTGAAGACCCAGCAAACTGGTCTAGCACAGGCTCATCAATCACAGTTGATTCAGCTCATGCAAGTAAGATTGGCTCAACATCAACTGGTGGTAATGACAGAATATGGAAAGAGATTGGAACAATAAGTGACGATTGGACAGTTCAATTTGTGATGGAGCATACTGGAAATAATAACAACTTTTACACAAGATTGACTGACACACCAGACGAAGATACATGGTCAGGTGGCAGTCGAAACAGTTTCCAGTTTACAATGCAAGATAATGGTGCAAAGTATTATGGAATTTTGGCACACGCCAGTGGTGGTAGTGAAACTCAATGTAATACCCAATTACCTAGTGGAAGCCCAGGCTTAACAAGGGGTACTACATACTATGTGACTTGGGAAAAATCAGGTACAACATTATCCGTTGACATAAAGACTGGTTCACACTCAGGAAGTACAGCAACATCAGGAACTTGTTCTAATGTACCAAACCATACGGGATTGAAATATTTGCAATTTGGAGCTGATGGTGGTGGTGGAAATTATTGGATGGATAGTTATACTATTTCGGATGTCAGTACGACTTCATCAACATCAGCAGTCAGAACTAATATCTTAGAACAAACAGTCACATTAACACCAAATGATTGGAAACACGTTTCATGGGTTCGTGATGGAAATGATTGGAAGACCATAGTAGATGGAACCCAAGTCGGTAATACAGTGACACAATCTACGAGTTTGGGAACTTACAATCCAACATCAATCAGCACTACCACAGTAAGTGTGACTCAAGGTAATGATGGTGCAGCAGGCGTGAGTGGTCAAGGTGCAGGCGGTGGAGGTGGAGCTGGTTCTGCTTCTACTGGTAAACACGGTGGAGATGGTATAGAATCTGATATTTCAGGTACTGCAACATGGTATGCTGGTGGAGGAGGTGCTGCATATGATGGAAGTTCTGCCCATGGAAACGGTGGTCAAGGTGGAGGTGGTCGAGGGGGTTCTAATAATACAAACTCATATTGTGGAACTAATGGCACAGGAGGAGGCGCAGGGGGCGGTGGAAATGTTTCAGGTAACTGTGGAGATGGCGGAAGCGGTGTAGTAATAGTTTCATATCCAACTGCTGACCTTACAGCAACTGGTGGAACAGTCACAACATCAGGTTCTAACACAATTCATACATTTGCAAGTGGTTCAACATCTGGAACTACTGACACATTAACAGTATCATCAGGTTCAACATCTAACGCTAGATTGCTAATTGTAGCAGGCGGTGGAGGAAGTATGGAGAACTGGGGACACTCAGGTGGTGCTGGTGCGGGTGGATTGATTGAATTATCAACACATGGATTAGCAGTTGGTTCGTATGCAGTTGTAGTCGGAGAAGGTGGACAAAATGGCGGTGGAAGTAGCATGCCATCATCTGGAGGAGATTCATCATTCGGAACAATAGTCGCAGTAGGTGGTGGCTACGGTGGAAACTGGTATTCTGGTTCAACAAATATTGGTGGAGATGGTGGTTCTGCTGGTGGAGGTCAAACTGGTTATGCTGGTGGTTCTGGAACAACATCTAATATAACGTATGAGTCAATTGTGAATAATTATTACCACATCGGAACCCAACCAAACGGTGCAAGCAACCCCCTCGCAATCATTGACGAACTACACGTACACGCAGACGCAGAAGAAACCGTAGTAGACAAAGCATATGACCGAGGCAGTGCAGAATTTACCCAAGTAGGATCAAACGTACCATTCACAACTGAAGGAGCACAGAAGACATTTGCAGATACATCAGTCACTGCTGGTGACGCACCTATCTATAAGATTAGTTCATACAACTTGTTAGGAGAGACACCGCTAATGTCAATGGTTCAAGGTCTGACAGTACAGTTAGCAAATGCACCTACAAACTTAGCAGCAAGTAGTACGGTTAATGCAGATATTCAATTATCATGGACAGCAAGTACAGATCTAGGAGGAGGATCGTTGTCTGATTATGAACTCCAGAGAAGAACCCCACCTACAACTGGAACATGGACTACAGTGGCAACCCCAACAACCACATCATACCTTGATACTGGTGTAACTACAGGTACCACATATGAATATCAAGTAGCAACTAATAATGAGGCAGGAACAGGTGCATATTCAACCCCAGTATCACAACAGGCTGGTATACCACCTGACCCACCAACATTATCTACTGTTGTAATATCAGATCCTAACAATAATCCAGATGAGCATACATTGACATGGACAGCCCCATCTAATACAGGAACTGCTGCCATAACTCATTATGGAATAAACCTTAGTGTAACAAACAATAGCAGTTATTCAACAGTAGTAGCAAATACTGGAAATGTATTGACTTACACATACACAGTTCCTAGCGTATTGGCAAACACTGACTACTACTACAAAGTTGTAGCAGTGTCAAGTCACGGTACATCAAATGACTCTAACGAGGTATCAGTGACAACACCTAACGTTCCTGATCAGGTAAGCCCAGTTCCAACACTAGCAATCGAAGATCCAGACAACTTCCCATTAAAGATCAAGGTATCATGGACAGAGCCAGGTAATGGTGGTTCAGTGATTACGAGTTACAAGATAGACCGATGGGACGTAACCAATGGATGGACAACACATGTTGGTAGCACAGGTAATACAGATCTCTTCTATGAAGATAGTAATGCTGTATTAGAAGACACAGAATACAAGTATAGAATTGGTGCAATTAACATACTCGGAACTGGTGCTATGAGTGGTGATTCATTAGGAATAACAACTCCATCTGTACCAGGAATACCATCACTAACACTAGCAATTAACAATCCAGACCCATCACCATTGGTTATCACTGCGACATTTGTAGCACCAGGAAGTGACGGTGGTAGTGTAATCACAGGCTATAATCTATACCATTCAACTGACGACATAACATTCAACCAAGTTGGATCTGCACCAATAACAACTGCCACACATGATCACACTGTCACTGCTGCTGGAACTCACTACTACAAGGCAGAGGCAGTTAACACAGTAGGAACTGGTCAGGCAAGTACATCATTCAATATAACAACACCATCAGTACCTGATGCCCCAACTAACACAACATCTGCTATTAATGATATAGTGAATGCCCCAATGGTCATAACAATTGGATGGACAGCCCCTGTAAGTGATGGTGGATCTGCATTGACTGGTTATGATATATCTGAAGATGTTGCAGGCGGTGGTTATAGTATAGTTGCCTCAGTTGGACCAACTGTAACAACATATGATAGAACAACCACTCAGACAAACGCTAATCATAACTATCAGATAACTGCCGTGAATAATGTTGGATCCAGTGCATTTAGTGCTACAACAACCACAACCACACCAAGTGAGCCTTCACCACCAACAGGACTTACATTGACACCTATTGATAATGACACATTACAGTTAGATTGGACAGCACCAACAACCGCTGCTAATAGTGGTCAGTTGTCACCTGTAACAGGATACAAGATAGAGTTTGAAACACCACCAGGTAATGGTTACACAATACTAGAGGCTGATACAGCATCCACATCAGTAACATACACTCACAATGGACTAACTGGTGGTGTTGAGTACCAATATCAAGTATATGCAATTAACATGGCAGGAACAAGTCTAGCATCTACAGCCGTAATAGGCTTAACAATGCCTGACGCCCCAACTGCATTAATAGTAACACAACCAGCAACATCTGGTACTGAATTGGAAGTGAAATGGACAGCACCAGCTAACAATGTAGGAAGTTATAAGATTGAGAGAGAATCACCTGTAGGTGGAGGATTTACAGTATTAGTAGCTGACACATTATCATCAACAACCACATACATTGATGATGACTTAGGAAATAATCTAACTCCTGCAACACAGTATAATTACAGAGTGTCAGGAATTAATCCATCAGGAACTGGACCAGCCAGTGCTGAACAAAATGGAACTACTCTTGCTGATGCCCCAACTAACCTAACAACATCACATGTTTACACAGTACCATCTGACATCGTGTTAAGTTGGACAGCCCCAGCAGGAGCAATAACAGGTTATCAGATTGAACGTAATGCAATAGCAGCAGGATGGGTAGTTCATGTACCAGATACTGGAAGTGCCACTACAACATACACAGACTCTGATAACATACAATTATCTTCAGGTTATCAATACAGAGTTGCAGCATGGACATCAGGTGGCTTATCACCATTAGTATCTAATGTGGCTTCACAGACAACAGTTTCTGCCCCTGATCCACCAACAAACCTAGTGGTTGGACCATATAGTGAGATAGGAAATAACCAAAGAATCATGAAGCTGGAATGGATCTCACCAGCTAATACTGGACTTGGTGGTACTGAGGTACCAATCATAGGTTATCAGATTGATCGTAAGATAGGTGCTGGCGCATGGGCTCCATGGGTTACTAATACAAACAATGCTGCAAACAGCGCATTGAATTACAACTTAGCAGATAATACGATATACGAATACCGTGTTAAGACAATCACCGTAATAGGTACAAGTAGTGCATCGAACACTGATATGGCAGAGTTTGTTGTAATGAACCAAGCACCAACTGCACAGGCTATAGCAGGAAAGACAGTAGGAATAACACCAATAGTGACAATTGACAACGGCATAGATACACCAGAGATATACAGAATATCACTATACGTAGATGAAGGACAAACTGGTGTATGGAAGTTTGATAGAGACTATGAAGTTGATACACAGCAAAGTGCATGTAATTCCACAATGGAGTTGCCAAAGGATATAGCAAAGAGTGCATCATTCAACTTCTGTCCAATGTTTACACAAGTGAATGGAGCAAGTGACTTCTACTTCCTTATGTATGCAACACAAGATAACGGCTTAGTAGACGACGATGATACATTCAGAGTGACACAATCACCAACAGTATCAGTAACTCCATTAGCAATATTCGAGGGTAATGTACAAGGTGTAGAGAAGAGAGCACAAAACTGTACTGACTTTGACAACTCAGTATGTCCACTAGACTATGATGAATCAACAGTAAACATCAATGCAGACTCTGGTGATCCTTATGACCCATACTTCAACATGACACTAAGATACCAACACCAAGACTTGAAGAAAGATCCTGAAGTACGATCCTACTATAACGTACTTAATGTAACAGATAGTTGGGGTGGATATTCACCAGAGGTACCATCTAATGAACCAGGAATCGAGGATGAAGCAACATACTACATCTCAGTATATGTGAACCCAGGCGCAAAATGTGCTATAAACCCAGATAGTGGTGAACAAGCAGATTGTTTCGATATGGTAGCAGCAGATACTAATGATAGTATTCCAGCAGCATATCCAGCAGATTTGACATTAATCTCAAGAAAATCACCTGATGCACAACCACAACTAGGTATTGAACCTATGGGAAATTTGTTCGGAATGCCGATGGTCTTTATGTTTATCATTGGTTTGGCAGCAGTATTCACAGGTAGATCTGCTCAAATGGGTGGTATTATCATAGCAATGGTCATAGGTGTAATGTGGTATCTAGGATACCTAGACTTCAGTCAGTTGGACGGAACGTGGATTATGATCATAGTTGCAGCAATAGTAGGTCTATTCATAGGAAAGCGCTGGAGTTAGGCAATTAGCACCTGGATACTAGGCATAATGAGGTTAACTCTATTTTTATTAGGGTAGATTCTGGGGTTTAAATATAAATGCCACTTCCACTGTTCAGTATGAGTATAAGCGGGCAGCCAATCGCTATTATAAAATCTGGTGATAGACAACTTCAGTTCTTCAAAATAAAGAAGTTCCTATCAAAATACTTCTCAACATCAGATGGTGTCTATGAATTAGACGATCAATATGAGTATAGATACAAAAAGGTAGGTGTTTACTTCTATAATTTCTCTAACCCAAAACCAATTCGATTGACAAGTATGCAGGAAATAGACAAGGGTATAAGAAAAGCAGGTCAATCAGAACTGTTCAACAGACAGAGGTTTGAAGAGCAATTACCACCAGAAGCCCGTGCAACGATGTCAACTCCTGATGACATAGCAAGTGGCATGTCATCCGAGAGTAGAAGATTCCTTGCTGATTATCAGACTGATGATGAATTTGCAAAGACTGATCTCATGGTACAGATACATGCACAGAAGGGTGCTGTACAGAGACATTCGGGTCCTTTGGTACCATTTGGTGCTAACAGAGGAGATTTCGCAATAGTTCAGATCGGTCATATGAGAATTGACATATGCCAGATGTATATGAAAGATGATAGAGCCTATACAAAATATGGTGTATTTGAGGTTACACGTGATAACATCTACCTCTACAAAAAACAGATTGTCTGTATGTTTGTTGTGAATAACACCGAACAAGAGGTTAGAGAACCTATGAATAAGAAACAGGAGAAGATGCTCAAGGGTATGGTTAAAAATAAAGAATACCCAAGATTAGAATCATTCATCAAACCGTTCAAGTCAGACCTGAAGAGTTCACCTTCACACGAGTTACGTCGTATGAAACATCGTCCTACTTATACAGAAGCGCCAAAAATACCGAAGAATGTATCAATTTCAACAGAGAAAACACTAGCGCAGTATACAGCAGATTCACCATCCATTTTCCTTACCACATTAAAAGAACTACATAGGTCGAAAGAGGCTGTAGCTACAAAACTGTCAGACCCATTGAAGAAAGCATTACCAATAGTTGTCATCTTTGGAGCAGTCATGGGCATAGCAGTTGTTGTATCCAACATGCCACCGATTATCGATACAATTGCATCATACATGGGTGTAGACAAGTATGTGGTAGAATACATATCTCCAGAGCAGGCTGTTGAGATGGGAATACCCGTTGAGGTAGAAACACCGATTGAGGAAGAATCGGTACCACCGCCTGTAGAAGAGGGATCGGAAGATACACCAGAAGGTGAGACACCACCTGATTATGTACCAGGTGAGGTAATCTCAGAGGAAGAGATGACTATGAGTGCCTTACAGTGTGGCGAGGGAATGTATTGGAATGCCACTCAATCAATATGTATCGAGTTTGAAGAATTGGACTTAGATCTAGTTGCACCAGTGATTATTGTCCCAGAAACCATAAGAGATACAGCAGATAATGCTACTGGTATGATAAAGGAATATCAGGTATTCGCTACAGATAATGTAGATGAGAATGTATCTGTAACATGTACTCCACCATCAGGTAAAGTGTTTAAGGTTGGAGAGACTGCAGTGTTATGTACAGCGACAGACCAAGCAGGAAACCAAGCAACAAACCAATTCTTAGTAATAATCGAAGCAAGAGAAGGTGCCACACCGCCTTCAATAATCCCTTCAATACCTTCATTCCCATAGGTATAATTTAATTTTATAAGCAGTTAAAGGATTCTCTAAGTGTATGTCGAAGCCATTTCTACAACGCAAAATACGGATTAGGACTTTCTTGATATCTGTGGTTTCATTAACTATCATTTGCCTGTTCATACCAACTGAGGTGGCTTCTGCATACGTTTCTCAGGAGACATGCAAAGCGTATCTACAAAAGACCGAGGATTGTAGTAACCTAGAGTTATGTTATGTGGAGTTAGGTAGACCGTGTTCTTGTGTTGAGGTAGGGGAATGTGCATTTACACAGGATCCATTAGCAACAATGTTGTATCCATTTGACGCCGTATTGAATGGTAGTATAGTTGATTATACACAAAACCCAGGTACACAGAACGCAGGTATTCCAATATCTGGATTATCTCTAGTAATATTCTGGGGACTTATGGTCGGAATCCTATGGCTCAGAACAGAAAATCCAATGTTAGTTGGACTTGTAGGAATGGCTATGGTTGCGGGCTATATGTCAGTCACACCAGAGGACTCAATACCAGGCGAGTTCGAGATGGCACGTTATATAGGAGCAGCATTATTCTTAGCATCACTAGGCATATCCATCTACCAAATGGTTACTACTAGGCTACACTCACCTATTCAGTAAACCTTTATTAGCACCACCAATGTATAATGGGTATGCCAAGTAAAACACTAGGGTTAGAAGGAATCTGGAGCCAGATCGGCGGTGCCAGTAAAGGAATGAAATCATTCTTCTGGGACTGTATGGGCGGCGGCAGAAGATAGACTAACACTTCTCTAATCACATGTGACCATAGTCACAACCTAATTTTTAATATATTGTTTTTATATACTAGTTAATCTGGATTATATTATATGAGTTATGAACAGGGTATGACTAGTCCTGTCTCAACAGACAGAGCAGTTCAATTAATTTCAGAAGCAAGAGAGCATAAAGACTTTCTGTATAGAACTCTGTTTGGAAATAAGAACTTACCACATGTTGTTTATCAGTTAGAACATTTTGAATTATTACATGATATTGTTAATCCAATCAGAAGAAAGACTTTACAGAAATTCAGTGCTGCCCATCGTAACACCTTGATATCAACCACCAGTATAGACGGTAAGACAATGAACTTACTTACAGAGAACAGAGTCCGATACACCCATGAGGGTAAGGATGCTAAGAAGATGTTCCAAGGTGGTAATGCAAGTGACGGTGGTATGTTCTAGTATGAGTCAAGAAGATGTACAAATTAGCTCTACTCGGAGTGAAGTACAGAGACCAATCACATCACAAGGAAACTGCAGGTGTGTCCACATCAATCAAAGATCAAAGACCGAAGGTACGCCATATAGGAAGGGATGGTGCCAGAAGTGTAGGTCATGGGTTTACACAGAGAAGACATTCTGTATCTGTTGTAGGAAAAGAGTAGCA
>Ga0310344_10003878_pt1 | contig 11109 bp, 8 predicted proteins | sample HC15DNA20200_MG_FD_203801 | JGI IMG/M metagenome (GOLD analysis project Ga0310344, IMG submission 203801) | Marine microbial communities from station ALOHA, North Pacific Subtropical Gyre - HC15-DNA-20-200_MG | ecosystem: Environmental > Aquatic > Marine > Oceanic | place: Pacific Ocean: North... | reverse complement strand
CTGCATCAGATGCTCTTTTAGATACTGCATTCACATTCTCAACTAAATTAAGTCTTCTCTGAACAATCTCATCACGACTAGTTGGTAATTGGACAGTACACAAAAGAGCTCCAGGGAAATGCCGGAGGAGTGCAATTACATCATCAGCTTCTTTTGTCTCCTGTTCTGTTTCTTGAGGATGATTCCATTCAAGGCATAAAGCAACTCCAGCTAGTTTAATGTTATGCTCATCTAATTTTTCAGATAACCTTACTGGATCAAACAAATCACCCATCCAAAAGTGCATTGGTTCAACACCACTAAAACCACATTGAGATATAATCTCTATCATATGACCTAATTGATTCTCATAGGCTTTTCCCGTTTCTTTCATAAACCAAGTATAAACTTCCGCCCCTAAGGATATTTTACTCATTTTAAATTCCTCGTTTCTTTGTAATAATTAGTCACCCCATCCATGTACTTCTTGCACAGATATCATAGTTTCTAAAATAGTATCCCATGTTTGTTGCTGGTTAAGAATGTCATTGGGAAACATGCAACCATCCCAACAAATATGTTTTATATCTTTTCGTTTGTTTCCAGCCGCATCATATAACCAAAAACCAGCCGCATAAGGAATATCTAGCTTTCCATTAGGGTCATCAGCCAAGCAATGTTTTCCTGTCTTATCATGTGAGCCCATTCCTTTTACTGTCCCATCATTTTGTGCAATATGGAGATCAATAGTCCATGGTTTGAGAGCGTCTGTCATAGTTGTATAGGCCTCACTAAATGCTTCTTTATCATCCCATGCAAAATCTTCAGGTAGAATGCGATGATTCTCTTGATTATACCCCAGCAGATAAAGCATTGAATGAGCTAAATCTGCTTGAAAGCCCAGGACACCTTCTGAATCTGCTTCATCAAGGGTTCTTAACATCCATTTCCAACTATGCATTCCCCCCCAGCATATTTCACCTTCAGCTGCTAGCTTTTCTCCATGGTCCTGAGCGATTTCAGCGGCATTTTTAAAAGTTTTACCAATGAGCTTAGTGTTTTCTGAGGGATTCTTACTCCAAGTTTCAACATCAGTTGCTGAATCTATTCTGACAATACCATAAGGTCTTACCCCTAGTTCTCGAAGTTTCCCAGCTATAATGCATGCTTTACGGACTTGCTCTAAAAATTGTTTTCGTTCACTTTCTCCTCCCATTGCTGATCCACCACCCGTTTCTGGCCAGACTGGTGCAACAAGAGAACCAGCAACGAGATTATGACCTTTAAGTTTATCAGCTAGTTCTTTCAAATCATCATCACTTGAATCAATTGATACATGAGGATCTGAAATGAATAGATCAATACCATCGAATTTTCGATCTCCAGAAGAAGCATTCGCGGTGAATTCAATCATTTTATCCAAGGAAAAAAATGGTTCGTCATCAGATCCTTTTCCAACGACACCAGGCCAAGCAGCATTATGTAATTTTGGAAAAATATTACTCATATTAACCCCATTTCTATGTTATTCTTTAAGCTATGTACTTAATTTAAGTGAGTGGGTAATTAATTAATAGACTTACTAATTCACAAATGAAAAATCAAATTTATCTCATATCTATTCTATTCAATTTAGTCTTGGCAAATAATAGCCCTGAAGAACTGACAAACAATTCTATTTCCTCTGATTTTTGGGTTCGCAGAACAGTTCTTGACGAAAAACCTCGAATGATAACTGTTTCTTTTGGTAATAACCTTTATATGGCCTACGATCTAGCAAACTCTGAATTATATAAAGTATGGTCAGGGGGTGTGATCTGGGAAGGCGCTGCTATAAATGATATAAAAACTGTTCAGCCTAGAACTTGGGGCATTTCTTATGAACAAGAATTGAAACCGGAATTTTATTGGATGGAGGAAAGTGCTAGCAATAAAAGACCCTTGAAAGCATTGTATCAGGGATATGTTCTTCACCATGAAAAAATTGTCTTTAAATATATTGTAACATTAAGCAGTGGAGAGCTAGTTGAGATTTATGAAGAACCAACGATTGAATTGAAAGATAATTCTATTCAATTAACTCGAAAATTTTTAACCACCGACGTACCCAATGGATTCAGTTTATATTGTGAGGGGATTAAATTACAATCAGGAATTTATACCGTATGGTCAAAGATATTTAATAAGTCCTCAATCCCTGATAAACCTGAATATACTGAAGCAATAGGTAACTCCGGTTGGGTCCCCCCAGCCAAATTGTGGCTAAACCGTAGTGGTTGCAATACATGCCATAATTTTGAAGAGGATAGAATTGGGCCCTCATATAAAAATGTTGCTCGAAAATATGAAAAAACCGCCCATAATATTGAACAACTTACTTCAAGAATAATAAAAGGCAGTTCTGGTCATTGGGGAAAAGCTGTAATGATCCCTCATTCAACAATTTCTCAAGAAGATGTAAAGCGAATGGTTCAATATATCCTCTCTCTTGATAATCAGGACAAAGGAAAAGTAAGTATAACTACTCCGTCCGAAATTCTTGAAGATTCTACTGAATTAATAAAACCGGGCTTCGGTAATTCTCTTGATAAAATCCATCCCTCTTATAATCTAATTAAAATCCGACCTGATTGGTTCAAGCCTAGAGTGGGAGCAATGGATTTTCTTCCTGATGGAAGTTTAGTCATCAGCACTTGGGATTCTGTAGGAGCAATATATGTATTGAAAGGAGTGGAAAAGAATAATCCTGATGAAGTAACGATAAAACAAATTGCCTATGGATTACATGAACCTTTGGGATTAAAGGTAGTTGAAGGAAAAATCTTTGTATTACAGAAACAAGAGTTGACGGAATTAATTGATCATAATGGTGATGAAATTATTGATGAGTATCGAAATATTTCTTCATCCTGGGGAGCTACATCAGATTTTCATGAATATTCTTATGGCCTTGAATATAAAGACGGAAATTTTTATGCCAACCTAGGACTTGGTATGCGTTTAATGAAGCATGAACTTCAGGACCCCGATAGAGGTTCAGTAATTAAAATTAGTAGGAAAGGAGAATTTGAAAAAGTAAGTGTTGGCCTTCGACAACCTAATGGGATTGGCTTTGGTACTGATGGAGAACTATTTATTAGTGAAAATCAGGGTCAATGGGTGCCAGCATGTAAGATTATTCATGTAAAAGATGGTGATTTCCATGGTTGTCAATATGGTACAGGGGATCGATATAAAGGCATGATTCCTACTCCTCCTGCGGTCTGGTTACCACAAGATGAGATAGGGAATTCTCCAGGAAATCCGATCCTCTTAAAAGATGGTCCTTATTCCGGGCAAATGATTCATGGTGAAATTACCCATGGTGGTCTAAAGCGAGTATTCCTTGAAAAAGTAAATAATTCATATCAGGGAAGTGTATTTAGGTTTTCCCAGGGTTTTGAATCTGGTATTAACAGAATAACATATGGTCCTGATGGTGATATTTATTTAGGTGGCGTTGGAATGAACGGGAATTGGTCTTGGCTAGGAAAACAGTTTGGCTTAGAAAAGATTTCATATAATGGCCAAACAACCTTCGAAATGTTATCTGTACAGGCTCTTTCTGATGGATTATTAATTAATTTTACTGAACCATTAGGAAAAAAAGCTCCTATAAAAATTACGGACTTTAGAATTAGTCACTGGCGATATGAGACAACTTCAAAATATGGAAGCCCAAAGTTTGATGAAGAAATACTTCCTGTTGAGGATATATATTTATCTAGAGACAGGAAAAAAGTACATGTAAAATTACATAATCTGAAAAAAGGTCATGTCATTCATATAATGCTTAAGGAAAACATTAAAAGTCTGTCCGGAAAATATTTGTGGTCTGGTGAAGCTTGGTACACATTAAATAATATTCCTGAAAAAAGTATTATGAGATTATTTTGGAAAAAAATATAGCTAACTTGAGTTATGATATTACAATCTGAAAATAGTTCCAAAATACAAGTTTCCGGATTTTCTTCTCATTTTGAGCGTGAACCTTTGATGAAACCGTTTGGGTTTAAAGGGAATATGATTTCTAATGCCTGGCAAGTAGCTGTTATGCTAGAAAGTGACGAAGGTATTAAGAAAATTGGGCTTTCGACCCAGAGTGTTCTTTGGTCTGACCCCAGTGTATTTGTAGAACATTCCGAAGATGATGGAAATGCTTTAATGTATTCAATTACACAATACGCACTTAAGCTCATAAAGGATACTAGCTATAAGGATCCTATTGAGTTACTTGAAAATATTTTTGAAGACGTTTTCTCCTACGCAAAAAGAAGAACCGGACATAATAACTTAAAAAAAACCTTTGTTCTGAATGCTTTAGTTGGTCTTGATAATGCAGCTTGGCTACTCTATGCTACTAAAAATGGGGTCAACACCTTCGATGAAATGATTCCATCAATCTACAGGAAAGGATTGCCAGAAAAACATACAAAGGTTGTTAGCATTCCAGTCGTTGGATATGGAACACCAATAGAAGATATCATCCAAATGACTAAAGAAGGCTTTTTTGTTATGAAAATAAAGATTGGTTCACCAGGGACTCAATCAGAGATGCTTGAAAAAGATAAAGAATATTTAAAAGCCATTCATGAAGCAATTGGGAATTTAGAAATACCTCATCTTCCCAATGGAAAAATCCCATACTATTTTGATGCGAATGGACGTTATGAAAATAAAGATATAATGATGCGATTTTTAGATTATGCCGACCAAATTGGTGCTATAGATCAAATTGCTGTACTTGAAGAACCTTTTAATGATAATTATCAGGAAAATGTTAAAGATATAACTGAAAGAGGTCCTAGAGTTGCAGCTGATGAAAGCTCACACACAGATAAAGATGCTCAGTTACGCATAGAACAGGGTTATAACATGATTGCTTTAAAGGCAATTGCTAAAACACTTAGCATGACTTTAAAAATAGCCAATTTAGCATTTGAAAATAAAATACCCTGTTTCTGTGCTGATTTAACTGTAAATCCCATCCTTGTAGATTGGAATAAATGTATTGCAGCTCGTCTTCCAAGTTTTTCTGGTTTCAATTTAGGCCTTCAAGAAACTAATGGTTGGCAAAATTATAAAAACTGGGGGGAAATGTGTACTTATCACCCACTTCCTAATGCATCTTGGACAAAAACTAGAAATGGCGTTTATGAAACAGATGAATCTTTTTTTGAAGAAAGCGGGGGTATTTTTCATGCGTCTCCTCACTATGAAGAAATATTTCAATTATGAAAACAAAATATGCTCATATAAATATCATTGCAAAAGACTGGAAATTGCTATGTGAATTTTACCAAGAAATATTTGAGTGTGTGCCAATTAGCACTGAACGTGATCATCATGGAGAATCTATAGACCTACTAACTGGCATCTCAAAAGTACGAGTGAAGGGACGTCATTTAAGAGTCCCTGGATATGGTGAAAATGCTCCTACTATAGAAATTTTTTCATTCAACCAAGGTGGAAAGAACTATCCAAAAACGTTAAACCGACCAGGCTTTTCTCATTTAGCATTTGAAGTTGATGATTTGGATCAAAGGAGAGAAAAAATCAAAGAATTTGGAGGATCGGATTATGGTGAAAAAGTTGTCCTTGATATTTCCGGTGCAGGGAAACTCACATTGATATATATGACCGATCCAGAAGGAAATATCATAGAGCTTCAGAAATGGCACTGAAACTATCACAGCAAATAAAATGAGTCGGAAAAATGCTACAATCTGTTCTCTTTTTTGCTTTTTTTTATTTTCCTTTCCATTCCTTTTGGCTCAAGACAATAATAATTCGCTAAATATTAAACTTCGAGAAAGAGTTCTGATCGACAAGATTCAGAATAAATTCCAATTAAATGAAAAAGAGGTTAATTGGGATTTACATAAAACCGCCATTATTATTATTGATATGTGGGACAATCATCATTGTAAAAGTGCTGCCCGTCGAGTTGCTGAAATGGCTCCACATATGAATCGAGTTTTGAAAACAGCACGTAATAAAGGAGTCTTTATTATTCACGCCCCAAGCGACTGCATGGAACATTACAAAAACACCCCTCAGAGAAAACATGCAGAAGAATCTCTTTTTATTGAAGCTAATGTTAGTTTCAAATGGAATTTTTTTAATCCAAAAAAGGAAGGGTATTTATCACCCGAGTTGGAAAAAGAAGGATGCTCTTGTGATACTCTAGAACCTTGTGCCCCATCTTATAAAGCATGGAATCGGCAAATTGAAACCATCGATATTCATGCAACTGATGCTATCTCTGATGATGGTCAGGAAATATATAATCTCTTAGAAGAGAAAAAGATAGATAATGTCATAATCATGGGAGTTCATACTAATCGTTGTGTGCTTGGTAGACCATTTGGTATTCGCCAGATGAATTATACAGGTCGAAATGTTGTCCTGTGTAGAGACCTCACTGATTCATATCATAGAGACCCCGGTAAACATTTTTCTGGACTAAAATTAATAATTCAACATATTGAAAAATATTGGTGCCCAACAATGACTAGTGCAAGCATAACCAAAGCACCTCCATTCATATTCAAAGAACAAGAGGGGAGATAAACCTATGGCTATTCAGTCACATAAAAAGTCAAAAACATTCTTTAGTCGTCGAGACTTTATGAAAATTTCAGGTGCTGGTTTTGTATCTAGCGCTTTTATAAAACCCTCCTTTAAAAAGGAAGACCTCTCCATAAATATTTTTTCTAAACATCTACAAGCCTTCAATTATAATGAAATGTCTTCTTTTGCTTCGGAAGTTGGGTTTGAAGGTATTGATTTAACAGTTCGTCCGGGAGGGCACGTTTTACCTGAACGAGTAAGTAAAGATTTACCTAAAGCTGTGGAAAGTATCCGTAAGGCTGGGCTATCTATTGACATGATAACTACAAGTGTAAAGGATGCCAATGATCCTGAGCATAAACGAGTGCTTGAAGTAGCATCTGAATTAGGAATACGATATTATCGAATGGCTTATTTTGCTTATCCAAATTTATCTAAAGACACAACTTTAATTGAAGTCTTGAAAAATTTTACAGATGAAACAAAAGCTTTATCAAGATTGAATAAAAAACTAGATATAGTAGGCTGTTATCAAAATCACTCCGGTAAGAAATTAGTTGGATCTAATGTTTGGGAAATTTGGAAATTAATATCCGAATCTGACCCAAATTTTTCTGGTATTCAATATGACATTCGGCATGCCACAGTTGAGGGAGGAGAATCTTGGGAAAATGGGGTCCATTTAATTAATAATAATATTAAAACTATCGCATTGAAAGATTTTAAATGGGGAAAAATTGATAATCATTGGAAAATAATCAATACTCCAATAGGAGAAGGAATGGTCGATTTTGAAAAATATTTCAGTCTGTTAAAAAAATATAAGATATTTGTTCCTGCAAGCTTGCATTTTGAATATAGTCTAGGCGGAGCTGAGCATGGAAGTAAAAAATTGGGGATAACAAAAAATAGTCTTTTTGAAAAGATGAAAAAAGATTTGAACGCAATAAGAAAATATTGGGACTCAGCAACTTAGCAATTGACAATTAATTACAAAATACCTTCTTCTTTTCCTGATATAAAGTCATTTGAGTCATACCTTAAGTCAATTGATGCTTCGTTTGGTTGTGACCATAACATTATGGGTTCATCGGGCCCAATGGGAAAAGAGTTTAATATTGCAGGACATACTCTAAATAATCGTTTTGCTATACATCCAATGGAAGGTTGGGATGGAAATGAAGATGGACTTCCTTCTGAGCATACTTTTCGAAGATGGTATCGTTTTGGATTAAGTGCCTCCTCATTAATTTGGGGAGGGGAGGCTTTTTCTGTTATTCCAGAAGGTCGCGCTAATCCACATCAACTTCATCAAGGAAGCAGTAAAAGAATTGGGGCAGGTCTCAAGGATCTAATTAGAAAAATTAAATCAGCTCGGGAAAAAATTGGGCTTGGCAATGAAGAAGTATTAATTGGACTGCAATTGACTCATTCAGGACGTTGGTCACATCCAAATAAGAGAGGACCATCTCCTAAGATTGCTTTTAGACATCCAATTCTAGATTGGAAATCAGGTGTCAATTCTGATGAAGCACTAATTTCAGATGACGAGTTAGCAGATTTGCCGAAATATTATGCTGAAGCATCAGAATTAGCATCTAAAGCTGGTTTTAGCTTCGTTGACATAAAATGCTGCCATGGTTACCTACTTCATGAATTATTAGCTGCTAGATCAAGACCCGGACCTTATGGAGGGTCTTTTAAGAATCGAACTCGTCTTTTCCAGGAAATTGTTTCTTCCGTAAGAGATTCATGTCCCGACTTAGAAATTGGAGTTCGTTTATCCGCAACAGATCTTTACCCCTTCTCAAGCAATAAGGATGGTCTTGGGGAACCTAAAGGATTATCAGAGAACCTTCCATATAATTTAGGGTTTGGTATAAATAAAGATAATCCGCTGGAACCTGATTATAAGGAGACATTTGATTTCCTTGATCTCTTATGTAAAATGGAAATTAAGCTCGTCAATATCACTATAGGGTCACCATATTATACACCTCATATTCAACGACCAGCGGCTTTCCCTCCAAGTGATGGTTATCTTCCTCCAAAAGATCCCCTTGAATCCGTCCTAGCACATATTGCAACTGTACGGTTAATTAAATCTTCTTTTCCACACTTAATATTAGTTGGATCTGGATACAGCTATCTTCAACATTGGCTCCCCAATATAGCACAATACGAAGTTCGCAATGGTCATGTGGATTTTGTAGGCTTAGGAAGAATGGTTCTATCCTATCCGGAATTACCCCTTGATATTCTAAATGGCAACCCTATACAAAAGAAAAAAATATGTAGAACTTTTTCTGATTGTACTACAGGTCCAAGAAATGGTATGGCTAGCGGTTGCTATCCTTTAGACCCATATTTTCGTAAACGTCCAGAGGCTGATAAAATTCGATCAATGAGGAAGGCTAGAATATGAATAAACCTGACACTGAATCTTTTCAGGGATTACCCTCAACAATATCTAACAATCAGGAATCATTGAAGAAGGAGGAAGAGTGGCTTGAGCAACAGAAAAGTCTTCCGAAAATTCAAAGGTGGAAATCTTTCCTTATTAAAGGTGGCCCTGGCTACCTACAAAGTGCACTTACTTTAGGAGGTGGGACCGTAACCGCTATGTTGTTCTCTGGCGCAGCATATGGTTATCAATTATTGTGGGTTGCTCCATTGTCTATGCTCTTGGGAATAATAATTTTTTCTGCTGTTTCCCATCAAACTCTTTCAACAGGTCAGCGTCCATTCATTGCTCTTAAAGATCATGCTGGACCATTTTTTGCCTGGGCCTTTGCCGGTGGTGCAGTTCTGTCATCAATTATATGGCATTTTGCCCAATACTCACTTGGTGCATCTGTTCTTGTGGATTTAAGCGATGTGGCGGGAATGAAAATTCCTTCTTGGGTGGCTGGTATAATTATTCTGGCTATTTCGATTACATGGGCGGTGACATATGGGACTTCTAATAAGATGAGAGATTGGTTTGAGAAATCTCTCAGAATATTAGTCTGGGGGATTGTTGCTTGTTTTGGTTTGGTAGCCTTTCGAACAGGAATAGCAGATCCATTAGATTTAATATCTGGCTTTATTCCCTCAATTCCGGAAAGTTTATCAGAAGTTTCTTCACTTACCGTTATTGTAGGAGGCCTGTCCGCTTCTGTAGGTGCAAATATGTTATTCCTTTATCCATATTCATTAATGGCTAAAGGATGGTCTTCATCACACAAGCAACTAGCTCAATTTGATCTGATTTCAGGAATGTTCATTCCTTATTTTCTTGCAACAACATTAATGGTAATAGCTACAGCAAATATTTTTTATTACGGAGATTTAGAATTTACAGGAAGAAGTCTTAGTCCATTTGAAGCATCTCAGATCCTGGAAAGTACAATTGGACCTTTAACAGGACGCATGGTATTTAATTTAGGAATTCTTGGGATGGCAATTTCTTCCATTATTTTACAAATGATTTGTTGCGGATTTGTGGCTTTAGAAGTTTTTGGTTGGGAATTTGGGAGTTTGAGATATCGTTTAGCCTGTCTTATACCAGCTCCAGGTGTATTGGGTTCCGTTCTTTGGTCAGACATAGCATTATGGGCTGCTGTTCCAACTACTGTTATATGTGGGTTCTTCCTCCCTATTTCATATGTTGGTTTTATTATTCTTCAAAAAAGCTCAAAATACTTAGGAAGTAATAAACCGAACGGTCTTAAAGCCAACATATGGGTTGGTTCCATGATTGTTGGAACGTTAATACTAATTATTTTTCTTGTCTGGACTCTAATAGACAAAGTCCCAAAATATTTAGGTAATCTATTGTGAGCAACACAACCATTAAACTACCTAATGGAAGAAAAATTCAACTTAATAATGATGGTATAGAAAAATATAAAGAAAATCTTAATAGACTGGAAACGACTCTACCAATTAGAGATGTATGGGCCTCTCCTCATATAGTAGTAAAAAATTCATATGCTGAATTAGGACACTCTTTTAATTCTCCAGGTACAACAGAAGAAATAAGAGGCAATATAGATTTTGATGCAACCATAAAAATAAGAAAATATCTGATCAAAAATGGTTTCGCAATTGCTGAAGCAATGGATACAGCACAACGTTTTTTTATTGGCTGGACTACCGCAAAAAAACTTATAGAGGAAACATCACAAATACCATCTGATATCAAGTTTATTGCTGGTGCTAGCTATGATAATAACTCATCTTCAAAAGATCTAGACTCAATATGTGACGCTGTGATTTATCAAGCAAATTATATTAAGGAATGTGGCGGAATTCCAATTTTACTTCCTATACCTTTCCTAAGTAATAACAATTTCTCCTCTGATAACTATGTAAAAACATATGAATCATTAATTAATAGAATAGACAGTCAACTATATATACACTGGTTAGGTGAAATGTTTTTACCAGAATTAAAAGGATATTTTCCAGGAAATAGTTTTGAAAAGATTATGGCTATTGATAGAGAAAAAGTTTTGGGCGTCAAGCTTTCATTAC
>Ga0310344_10003877_pt1 | contig 11112 bp, 10 predicted proteins | sample HC15DNA20200_MG_FD_203801 | JGI IMG/M metagenome (GOLD analysis project Ga0310344, IMG submission 203801) | Marine microbial communities from station ALOHA, North Pacific Subtropical Gyre - HC15-DNA-20-200_MG | ecosystem: Environmental > Aquatic > Marine > Oceanic | place: Pacific Ocean: North... | reverse complement strand
TTATGCTTAAAGCAATTGAACTTTCAATTAGAAGTGCTGAGACAATTGGTGGACCTTTTGGGTGTGTGATAGTCAAAGATAATAAAATAATTTCTGAAGGTTCAAACAAAGTTACTTCAACTAATGACCCAACAGCCCATGGAGAAATAGTAGCAATAAGAGAAGCTTGTCTTAAATTAAGTACTTTTAACCTTTCTGGTTGTGAACTTTATTCTACTTGTGAGCCATGTCCAATGTGTTTATCAGCAATTTATTGGTCTCACATTGACAGAGTTTTTTATGCAAATACGAGAGATGATGCTAGAAATATAGACTTCGACGATAATTTTATTTATTCCGAAATAAATAAAAAAATAGAAGATAGAAAAATACAAATGATACAAATGCATAGAGACGAGGCTTTAAAAGCTTTTAAAATATGGGATAAAAAAACAGATAAGATTAAATACTAAAATAAAATGGAATTTTTAAATTATTCAATGAAATGGTTAGAATTAATTTTAAGATGGGGGCATGTATTATTTGCAATTCTTTGGGTAGGAAACAGTTTTTTATTTAATTACTTAGACAATAAGCTCAATAAAAATATAAGCAGTGATGACATTGATGGTGAAGGTTATTTAATGCATTCAGGTTTTTATTATAAATTAACCAGACTAAAAAAATCTCCTCCACTAGACTACCTCAACAGATTGGTAATTTTTAAATGGCAAAGTTATTTGACTTTTATAACAGGAATGCTGTTATTAGCTGTTGTCTATTACTATAACGCAGGTGTTTTAATGATAGACAAAAGGGTTTTATTAATTCCCCCAGCTTATGCTATTATAATTTCACTTTTATCTTTAATTGTTTCTTGGTTTATTTATGATTTATTATGCAAGTCTAGCTTAATAAAAAATGATTTTCTTTTTATTTTAACAATAATAATTTTATTAGTTTTAATATCTTTTGGTCTAACAAAATTATTTGGTCCAAAATTTGCATTTTTAAGTGTTGGGTTAATTATTGGTACCAATATGTTTGGAAATGTTTTTACAGTTATAATCCCAAATCAAATGAATATTATTAATAGTAGTAAAAAAAATGAAAAATTTGATACCACCTTATCTTTAGCGGCAAAACAAAGGTCTATACATAATAACTATTCAACATTTTTAGTATTATTTATAATGTTGTCGGGACATTACAGTTTTATTGTTTATAATAAATATAATTGGTTAATTTTGTGTTTGGTTGGTTTAATTTCAGGAATGGCAAGACACTATTTTAATTTAAGAGGAAGAAACATTCATAGGTTGTATATATTGATTTTTTCAATATTAGCTTTCATTGCTCTTACAGTTTTAATTTTCTTTTTTAAAAAATAATATTATAAATTTATATGTCAGAAAAATTAATTGTTAGTTGGGATGAATATAATAAGACGGTAGAAAAACTTGCAATACAAATTCACGAAAGCGGATATAAACCTACAATACTAATTGGCATTATGCGTGGAGCAGCCCCAATGATTGATGTGTTAAGTAGAATATTTAAATTAAAATGTGCCTATCTTGCCGTTGAGTCATATAGTGGAAAAGGAATTGAGGATGAACAAGGTGATATAGTTTTTTCAAGAGAAATAAGTTCTATAGCTCCGAATATGGGAGGAAGAATTTTATTGTGTGATGATTTGTCTGATACAGGAATTACTTTTAATAAAAGTATTGATTGGTTAAAAAAATATGAACCAATAAAAAATAAGATAGAAGATATAAAAACAGCTACACTTTTTAAAAAGAAAAAATCTACATTTGAGCCAGATTATTGCGCAATAAAACTTCCAGATAATCCATGGATTGTTCAACCTTTTGAAATTTATGAAGAAATAAGAATAGAGGATATCAAAAAAAAACACCAAAAATAAAAAAGGCCAGTAAAAAAACCGGCCTTTTTTTAATTATTTTTTAAATAAGTTTTATTGAGGAATATCCCCTTCAACTCCTTTAACATAAACACTCATTCCAGCTAACAATCCATCATCAGCTGTTGAGCCTTCAGCAACTATAATATTACCTTTTTGATCATAGATAGGACCTGTAAAAGAATTTGCTTTTCCTGAGGCCAAATCTTTTTGAAGCTGTTCTACTTCCGCAATCAATTTAGCTCCCAAAGCAGAGTTATAAGGTCCCATAGCAACCATTCCTTCTTGTAATCCATGCCAAGTATCTTGTTGCTTCCATGTACCATTTTTAGCAGCCTTAGATCTTTCAACATAATAAGGTGCCCAATCATCAATGATAGATGTTAAAACAGATTTAGGTGCAAATCTTTGCATATCACTCGCTTGTCCAAATGACCAAACACCTGCTTTTTCTGCAGTTTGAACTGGTGCAGTACTATCAGTATGTTGCATAATAATATCAGCTCCTTGATCAATTAAAGCTTGAGCGGCTTCTGCTTCTTTACCTGGGTCATACCAAGTAAAAACCCAAACTATTTTAGTTTTGATATTTGGATTTACTTTTTGAGCAGCTAAAGTCATAGCATTAATTCCACGAATAACTTCTGGAATTGGAAAAGATGCAATATAACCAATAGTGTTAGTTTTTGTCATATTTCCAGCTATATGTCCCAAAAGAGTTCTGCCTTGATAAAATCTTGCAGAATAAGTTGAAACATTAGAATGCTCTCTTTTGTAACCAGTCGCATGTTCAAACTTTACATTTGGAAAATCTTTAGCAACCTTATTTGTTGGATCCATATATCCAAAACTGGTTGTAAAAATTATATCATGTCCCGATTGAGCTAATTGCCTAATTACTCTTTCAGAGTCTGCTCCTTCCGGAACACTTTCAACATAAGTAGCCTTCATTCCAGCCGCCTCTACTGCTTTTCTTCCTTCATCATGTTGAAATGTCCATCCATGATCTCCGGTTGGACCAACATAAACAAATCCAACTTTAAATTCAGCTTTAGCAGATAAACTAGTTAAAGCTAAGAAAAACAAAGAAGAGATAAAATAACGAATAAAATTTTTTAACATAAGTTTTCCCCTTTTTAATTTTTTTTGATTCTTAAGCTTATCTGTTATTGATCAAAAAAAAATAATTTTTTTTGAATATCTGATATTACTTTTCTTTATAAAAGCTTTTTCCAAGGGAACTTGGTGTACTAAGCTTAATTTTTCTACTATCACGTGAAATTACAACCAATACTATTATTGTCATAATGTAAGGAAGAGAAGAAAGAAATTGAACTGGAATTCTTAATCCCAAAGCTTGCATATGTAATTGTAAAATAGTTATTCCTCCAAATATCATGGCTCCAATCAAAACTCTTACTGGGTTCCATGTTGAAAAAACTACTAAAGCAAGAGCAATCCATCCACGTCCTCCCGTCATATTCTCAATCCATTGAGGGGTATAAATCATTGATAAATAAGCACCTGCCAAACCACACATAGCCCCACCGTATAGAATGCATAGATAACGAACTAAAATAACATTAATACCTTGATTTGATGCAGAATCTGGAGAGTCTCCAACAGCCCTTACCATTAATCCAATTTTTGTTTTTTTCAAAAAATAATTTGTAAGAAATGGTAAAATAAAAGCAAAGTAGAATATGATGGAATGTCCAAATAATATTGGCCCAAAGAAAGGTATACTTTCAGATAAATTATCAAAAAATACAGGAAATTCTTTTCCAGGAATGCCAACGAAATTTTTTCCTAACATTGCCGACATTCCTATTCCAAAAATTGTTAGTGCAAGTCCTGTAGCAACATGGTTTGTTAGTAAGGTTTGAGTCAGAAAACCAAAAATTGTGGAGATAATTATTCCAGCAAACATAGATCCTATTATTGCAATAAACAAATTTCCAGTTACTATCATTAGTGCAAAACCAGAAATAGCTCCTATAATCATCATACCTTCAACACCCAGGTTTAATACGCCAGAACGTTCAGTAATTAATTCACCTGAAGCAGCTAAAATTAATGGCACAGAAGAAGCCATGATAGATGCAATTACAACTCCTATAAAACTAATATCAAAGATCATTTTTTTTTATTCCTAATAATTTAATTTTAAAAAAAAGTAAGTAGTCTGAAGCAAGTAGAAAAAATAAAATCATACCTTGAAAGACTTGACCGGTATATTTTGGTATTTGCATAAAAATTTGTGCAGTCTCTGCACCCAGATAGGTAAGAGCCACAACTAAAGATGCAAAAATTATTCCTATTGGATTTAACCTACCTAAAAAAGCAACAATGATTGCTGTAAATCCATAATCAGGAGAAATCTCTCTATGAAGTTGTCCTATCGGACCAGTTATTTCTCCAACGCCAGCTAGGCCAGCACATGCTCCACTTATCATAAAAACTAATAGGATCATTGTTTTACCTTTATAACCTGCGTACCTTGCTGTTTTTAAACTGAAACCAGATACTTTCATTTGGAAACCTAAATAAGTTTTAAAAAAAACAAACCAACTAATTATAACTGCAGCTAAAGCAATAAATATACCTGCATGAATTCTCAATCCCTCAAATAATATTGGCATTCTGGCAGAATCACTAAATTGCCTAGTTTCAGGAAAATTAAAACCTTCAGGATTGCTCCAAGGTCCAACAACCAAATAATCTAATAATAATTTTGAAACATAAACAAGCATTAAACTAACCAAAATTTCGTTAGTATTAAAGTGAGTTTTCAATATTGCTGGTATCATTGCAAAAATCATTCCTCCTATGGCTCCAGCTAAGATTACAAGAGGAAGTATATAAAAACCTTCTTGATTGTAAAAAAGTAAAGCAACTCCTCCGCTTACAATTCCGCCAAAAGTTAACTGACCTTCTGCGCCTATATTCCAGTTATTGCTTTTAAAACAAAAAGATAAACCTATCGCTATTAAACATAATGGTGTAGCTTTTAAAAGAAGTTCACTAAATCCATAAACATTATTGATTGGAACTATAAAAAAAAATTTTAGTGCTTCTATAGGTTTAAAACCTAATAAATAAAAAATTAAAGCTCCAGAAAATAAGGTTAAAATTATCGCCAACACAGGAGTAAGAAAAAATATTGATCTTGAAATATCATCTCTTTTAACAATTTTAATCAATTTCTCCTCCACCCATTAACAATCCTAGCTTTTCAGCAGTAACATCTTCTGTTTTCATTATTTTTGACAATTTACCTTTATAAATAACACAAATTTTATCGCTCAATTTTAATAATTCATCAGTATCTGTGGATATTAGTATTACTGATTTTTTTAGTTGATTAATTTTAATCAACGTTTCGTGAATATAATTTATTGCTCCTACATCTAACCCCCAAGTTGGGTTAAAACATATTAAAAGTTCTGGAGACGTAATTAATTCTCTTCCTATAATTAGTTTTTGTAAATTACCTCCTGATAAAAATTGGCTTTTTAATTCAACATTATTCGTATTTACAGAAAAGTCCGAAAGAATTTTTCTAGAATGTTCCTTTATTTTTTTTTCGTTAATCAAACCATTATTAAAAAAATTAGAAGATTTAAAATTATTTAAAGCTACATTTTCAAAAATTTTCATTTGTGGAATTGCTGCTTGTGCCATTCGATCTTCTGGAGAAAAAGCCATTAAAAATTCTCTTCTTTGTTGAGGATTAAGATTTCCTATTGGTCTATTATTTAATATTATTGAGTTATTTTCTGAAATAATTTCACCACTTAAAATTTGAAATAATTCATTTTGGCCATTTCCAGAAATTCCAGCTATACCAAGGCATTCTCCGCGATTTACTTCAAAATTTATATTTTTTAAGTTTGTTTCAAACGGATCTTCGCTGCTAAAATTAAGATTTGATATTTTAATTAATTGTTCCGAAGATATGTCTTTTGAAATTTTTTTAACAGTTTTTAAATTTTGACCGACCATTTTATTTGCTAAAGTTTCAATTTTTTCGTCCACAGTTTTACTTACGGAAACGAGCTGACCTTTTCTCATGACAGCAACTTCATCGCACAAAGTCATCACTTCTTTTAGTTTATGTGTTATGTAAATAATCAAAATACCTTCTTCAGAAAATTGTTTTAAAGATGAAAATAATTCAATTGTTTCTTGTTCAGTTAAAACAGAAGTTGGTTCATCCATAATTAATACCTCAGGACTTCTTATTAAACTTCTAATTATTTCTACTTTTTGTTTTTCTCCCGCTGAAAGATTTAGGACTGGAATCTCTAAATCAATAGAAAAATTATATTTTTCCATTATTGATTTTATTTTTTCTCTTAAATTTTCTCTGGTTTCATTTGAATCTATAATCAAATTTTCAAATACAGATAAAGTCTCAAATAAATTAAAATGTTGAAATACCATCCCAATCTTGTTTTTTTTAGCATCAATCGGCGAATTTAATTTTAAAATTTTATTGTTTAAAAAAATTTCTCCTTTATCTGGCAAAATTACTCCTGAAAGAATTTTTACTAATGTAGATTTTCCAGCTCCATTTTCTCCAAGCAAAGCATAAATTTTTCCACTTTCAAATTCTAATGAAACATTATCATTTGCAACACACCCTGGGTAAATTTTGCTTACATTTGATACTTTTAGATTTGTTTTCATAATTTATTTTAAAGGTATTGGATTTTTTTCTTTAGATTTTTGATATTTATTTGATAAAGAAATATATGTTTTTTTTACATTATTAAAAGAATCTTTTATTTTTTTTTTATTATCTGTTAATTCATTTATTAGATTGTTTATACTATAACTTTTCCAATATGAATTTTTTTTCATATAATTTCCATCATCAATATCAAAAACTTCTTTAAGTATTTTTAAATCGTGAGGAATGCTAAATTCATCAGATGTCGATTGATATGGAAAAAGATAGTAAAAATTATCAAATCCAGAGAAAGTAATAGCACTTAAACATAAGCTGCATGGTTCATGAGAACTTATAAATATACAATCTTTTTCATCTGGCCTTATTTCTTTATTTATTTCATAAAATTTCTTTAAAGTATGAATTTCGCCATGCCACAAAGGATTTTCCATTTCGTTATTTGTGCCCGCAACCACTAATGAATAATCTTTTTTTTTAATTATTGCAGCGCCAAAGATTTTGTTACCTAAATCTACTCCTTTATGGGTTAAGGGCAAAATATCCTTATTAAAAACATCTAAAAACTTATCTAAAAGTAATTCACTCATTTATTTGAAATATCAAATAAAAACCATAATTGTTAATATAATTAAACTCAATAATGATTTTATTTAAAAGAATATACAACTTAAAAGTTAGTATTTGGTCATTATTTAATTTATAAAGGTATTTATAATTTATGAAAAATTTTAAAAATATATTTAGCTTATTATTTATTTTAATTTTATTTTCCGGATGTCAAGCAGTAAAAAAAAAATCTGACGAAGTGGCAGAAAGAGAAAATGAAAAGTATGGACAATTTGTAGGTTCGCAGGTAAATGAAATGAAATTAGAGCTAGGTGCACCAACCGACGATTTGATTAATGAAGCTGGAAATGAAGTTTTAATCTATAAAACAAAAAAATATGGACTTCCTTGCGAAAGAAAATTTGAAGTTAATCCAAGCGGTATAATTGTTGCATTTTCTTCAAGTGGTTGTATTTAGTTTTTTTAATACCAGTGTTTACATATATTTTTTGATTTTACAAAAGTAGTTAATAAATATAACCTCTCCAATAAACATCAGGAGGTTATATGGCTTCAAAAAGTTCATCGGGTGCTAGTAACAAAAAACTTCCATACAATAAGTCTATACCATTAGGAATACAGCATGTTTTAGCAATGTTTGCTGGAAACATAACTGTACCCATAATTATTGCTGGAGTATTTGGACAAACACCTGAACAAAAAATATTTTTGATTCAAATGGCACTCTTTGTTGCTGGAGTAGCAACTGTAATTCAAACGGTAGGTTACAAAGGAGTAGGTTCAAAACTACCTATAATACAAGGGACTAGTTTTGCATTTATTCCCGTAATGTTACCATTTAAAGCCGCAGGATTAGGAGCGGTATTTACAGCTGCATTTATTGGAGGAATATTTCAAATATTTATAGGAAAAGTTTTAAAACCTATAAGACATTTATTTCCTCCTTTGGTAACAGGGATTGTTGTATTAATGATTGGAGTAAGTTTACTAAAAGTTGGTTTTATGTATGCTGGAGGAGGCGCCTGGCTAATGAACAATAAACCAGAAATTTTTGGTAATGCTAACCACTTAACAATAGCATTTACAGTTTTAATTGTTGCTTTATTTTTTAATATCAAAGGTAAAGGTATGTGGTCATCAGCATCAATTTTAATTGGAATGATAGCAGGTTACATTGTTGCAATGGCTTTAGGTATGATTAATTATGGTAAGATTGCATCGGCAGACTGGTTTGCTCTTCCAATGCCTTTAGAGTATGGAATTGATTTTGTTCCAGGGGCAATAATATTGATGTTGTTTATGGCAGTAGTTACTACCATCGAAACAATTGGAGATATTAGTGCCACTACAATGGGAGGCGATAATAGAGAAGCAACTGATAAAGAACTATCAGGTGGGATAATGGCTGATGGAGTTGGTACTGCATTCGGAGCATTATTTAATGCAATGCCTAATACTTCTTATTCACAAAATGCTGGGCTAGTAGCCTTTACTGGCGTTGTAAGCAGACATGTTGGAACTGTTGCTGGAGTTATATTGATTCTTATGGGATTATTTCCAAAACTTGGCGGAATAATTGCTTCAATGCCCGAATCAGTAATAGGTGGAGCTGCAATAATTATGTTTGGTTTAATTACTTCTGCAGGAATCAAATTAATTGCTAGAGAGCAAATGAATCAAAGAAACTTGCTTATTTTAGGATTGTCACTTTCCTTTGGTATTGGTATGTCGTTGTTACCACAGTTTGTAAAACATATTCCTGATTTTGGAATAAGTTTAAAATTATTGTTAACAACAGGACTAATTCCAGCAGGAATGCTAGCATTTATTCTAAATGCAACTATGTCAAAAAAATAAATGATTTAGTTTTTATACTCTTGTGGGGATTTTTCCCCACAAGCAAGGTTGATACTTATTTAATTTCAATAAGTCTTTTTTTCTTATGATCTGGTAAAATTCTTTCACAAGCTATTGTTAAAAGACCATCTTTAAGTTCAGCACCATTTACTTTTACATCGTCCGCAATTGTAAATGATCTTGCAAATTGTCTTTGAGAAATACCTTTATGAATTATTTCACCATCTTCATTTTTTTCTTCAGATTTATTAAACTGCTTAGTTCTTATAGTTAATAAGTTATCTTCGAATTCAACTTCGACATCTTTTTTGTTAAAACCAGCTAGAGCAACTTCTATAGAGTAATTGTCATTTCCAGCTTTTCTTATGTTGTATGGTGGATAGTTTGATTGCATACTCACGCTTCCATTTCCCAACATATTTTCAAATTGGTCAAACATATCGTCAAAACCAATTGAAAAGGGTCTTAGTGAATTAAAAATTGATAGATCCTTACTTGTCATAATATCCTCCTTTTTTTAAAGCAAGTTTATTTTTTGCAAGCCCCATTAGGCAACTTACAAAATATATATGGTTATTATTTTATTTATTTCAAGAAGTTGAAGTTATATTTTTTTTGTTATTTTAAGTGCAAAGGCATAATCAAATGCAATTTCTTCTATAGCTCCGTCTCTTCCAGATTTTCCACCATGGCCAGCATTCATTTCTGTTTTTAATAACAAAAGATTGTTGTCTGTTTTATAATCTCTTAGTTTTGCAGTAAATTTAGCAGGTTCATCAAATAAAACTCTATTATCACTTAAACTAGTTGTTATTAAAATATTAGGATAATCCATTTTTTTTATATTGTTATATGGTGCATAGGAATAAATATATTCAAAATGTTCTTTATTATCTTTAGCATTTCCAAACTCATCAAATTCTCCAACAGTTAAGGGTAAAGAATGATCAAGATTAGTCGTTAATGAGTCAACAAATGGAACTGCCATAATAATCCCCAAAAATAGTTCTGGCGCTTGATTTACAACTGCACCCATTAATAATCCGCCCGCAGAACCTCCCAAACCTATTATCTTTCCTTTGGAAGTATATTTTTTATCAATCAAATATTTTCCTACAGCAATATAATCTTCAAAAGTATTTTTTTTATTTAATAATTTTCCTTCTTTCCACCACTTCATTCCTTTTTCCATTCCACCTCTAATATGTGCGGTTACCCAGATGATATTTCTATCAATCAAACTCAATTTTGTTGATGAAAAACCTGGTGCCATAGAATTTCCATAAGAACCATAACCGTATAATAATAAATTTGCTGAACCATCTACTTTTGTATTTTTATGTCTAGTAATTGTTAATGGAACCATTCTTCCATCATGAGAAGAACATTCAAGCCTTTCAACAATATATTCATCAGGATTATGACCGGAAGGAATCTCCTGTTCTTTTACAAGTTTTTTTTCTTTAGTTTTTAAATTGTATAAATATGTTTTTCCGGGAGTTTTTGGGGAAGAATATGATAAATGAACTAAATCAGTATCCTTGTCTTTTTGAATAGCAGATATACCAGGGACTATAACTTTTTCCTCTGTAAATATTAATTCTTCTTCTTTATTGTTTTTTAAGTCTTTCACAAACAATTTTGCTAAAGCATTTGAAATTTCTGATCTGATTATCCAGTTATTTAAAAAACTAAGTCCACCGATTAATACTTCATTTTTTGCTTGAATATATGGCTCCCAATTTTGATTTAATAAATCTTTACATCTGTCAATTTTAAAGTCCTCAGCATCTTCATTGGTATGATTATAGAAATATCCATCCCAAGAATTTACAGAGTAAATAATTCCTCTTTTTCTTTTTTTAATTAGCTTAGGTTTTGGGTTTTTTTCATTAACTCTAAAATAATATTGTTCGGATGTATTATGATCTGATGTATTAATAAAATAATACTTTTCATCTGCACTTAATCCAATACCAACGGTAAAAGCTTCACTTTTTTCTTCAAAAATTAATTCATCATTTTTTACAGGATTTCCAATTTTATGTCTGAATATTTTTCGTGGTCTGTGATGTTTATCTAACTT
>Ga0310344_10003875_pt1 | contig 11126 bp, 10 predicted proteins | sample HC15DNA20200_MG_FD_203801 | JGI IMG/M metagenome (GOLD analysis project Ga0310344, IMG submission 203801) | Marine microbial communities from station ALOHA, North Pacific Subtropical Gyre - HC15-DNA-20-200_MG | ecosystem: Environmental > Aquatic > Marine > Oceanic | place: Pacific Ocean: North... | reverse complement strand
GCTGGCGAATTCAAACTGAAAGACGTCTTGCCCTGGGGCCGGAACCGGGCTGAATATGTGGCGTTTTTTGACCTAAACGATATCGATACGGACACGCGCATCCTCGACTGCGCCGGGGGTCCTGCCTCATTCAACGCGGAAATGACGGCGGCTGGCTGCGCAGTAACATCGGCCGACCCGCTCTACCGGTTCTCGGCCACCGAGATCGCCGGGCGCGTCGACGAAACCCGCATAGAGATGATCGCGGGGTTACGGGCCGCGTTGCACCGTTTCGATTTCACCTGGCACGAGTCCATCGAACGGCATGAGGCAATCCGCATGGCAGCGGTAGGCGACTTTCTCGCCGACTTCGAGGCGGGCAAGCGCGCCGGACGATATCGAAGCGCCGCCCTGCCGGAACTGCCCTTCGGCGATGCCGCTTTTGACCTGGCGCTAAGCTCCCATTTCCTGTTCCTATATAGCGACCATTTCGACACCGGCCAGCACGTCGCGAACATTGCGGAAATGCTCCGGGCGGCGGCAGAGGTCCGGATATTTCCGCTCCTGGACCTTGACGGCGAGCCCTCCCGGCATGTCGAGCCGGTTCGCGCCCTGTTGGCGGAGCGTGGCTTCGACTCGGAAATCCAACAGGTCGATTACGAATTCCAGAAGGGCGGCAACCGGATGCTGCGCGTCTATCGATCCGGCCGGTAGGGCGTGAGGTCGATGCCCGAATCGCGGCCGGCGGCGAGGTCGGCGATTATCTGACCCGTCGCCGGCCCCATGGTCAGCCCAAGATGGCTATGGCCGAATGCCAGCAGCACATTATCGTGCTTCGGCGAACGGCTGATTACCGGCACGCTGTTCGGCAAAGTCGGCCGTCGGCCCAGCCAGATGCTCTGTTCGGTCGCATCCAGGTCACGGATCGATTCCTGAGCAAAAGGTATCATCGAGCGGATACGGCGATAGTCCGGCGGCGCATCGACCTTCGCATATTCAACGCCCGAGGTGATGCGCAGCCCGTCCTCATGCGGCAGAGTCGCGAATTTCCGGTCCATGAAGGTGATGAACCGGTTCGGCATGACGGGTGGCTTCGGCAGCATGACATGGTAACCGCGTTCGGCCTCCAGCAGGACGCGCGCGCCCAGCTTGGCCGCGAGTTCCCGCGACCAGGCGCCAGCCGCCAGGACGATCAGATCGCCTTCATGGTCGCCGGCCCCCGTCACAACGGTCCGAGGCGTTCCGACGCGGAAGCGGACATCGCGGGCCTCGCCCCTGACGATGGTGCCGCCCTTGGCAACGAAATGTTCGGCGAAGCGCGCGACCATGCGGCCGGGATTCACCGCAGTGCTCGAATCCGGCATGAAGATCGCGTGCTTGAAGATTGGCTGCAGCGCCGGTTCAAGCTGGCGGATCTCGTCCTCGTTCAACACGTCGTAGCGGCAGTCATTCTTTTCCAGCAACTCACGTTCGAAGGCGGATGCCGCAAAGGATTGATCGGTTTTGTAAACCTTGAGCGACCCGTTCGGCACGACCATCTCGCGCGTCCCGGTCTCCTCCAGCAAGATTCCGTAGGCGTCGGACACGCGGTGAATCATCGCCGCGATCGCCCGGCCACTGGCCTCGACATTCTCGCGCGAGGAATAGCGCAGGAAGGACGTCAGGAACGGCACCAGTCGCGGCAAGTAGCGCCATTGGATCGCCAGGGGCCCTGTCGGGTCCGCCAGCATCTTCGGCACCTGCTTGATGACGCCTGGAAGCGCCGTCGGCATCACCGAGCTACTGCTGATCGACCCGGCATTGCCGTATGACGTTTGATCCGGGCTGCCCGGTTCCGCCGGATCGATGACCGTGACCGTCCAACCGTCGCGCTGCAGGAACAACGCGCAGCTGATTCCGACAATTCCGCCGCCGATAACGACCGCCGCCCGGCCGTCCTGTGATGTCTGATCTTGCACCGGCACCCCCGTCATTTAGAGAACGGTAACTTCTGCCCTTCACGAAGCCGCCGTCAAGTGCGAAGCGCAGCGGTCAGAGGGCTGACAGGGTCGCTAGCCGGTTGAGAATCGCCGCGCCTTCCGCGCCGTAGTCCCCCGTCAGGCGTCGATCGAAGACTTCGTCGATCGCATCAAGGTGTCCCTCGACAGTGTCCCGGCGCAACTCCGCGGCTTGGTCGTGGGCGTGTAGATAGTCGTGCATCGATTTGGCGATCGCGCTGATCAACGGGTAACCGAAAGACGCGCCCTGCCCCATGAAGTTGTGGGCGAAACGACGCAGCTCCCCGGCCATATCGATAGGATTACCGGATGCACCGCCCGCAAGCGTCGCGCGAACCTCCCTCATGTCGGTTTCGACCATTGATGGATAGGCCACGGCCAATTTGGCGACGGCAGCGTTTGTGGCCTCCAGCCGAGCCGGATTCAACGCTTCCAATCCCGCGACATCCGAACGCTTTTTCTGATCGTTCATGACCACCCACCGGTATTCCAAAGGGAACTTCCGTTATTTCTACCCTATTAGGCCAGTTCTTAAAGATGGGTAAATCGCGCCGAAGCACCCTGAAAGCAGCGACCATTCACGCATTTTGCCGAATTTTCCTTGCAACGCACTCTCAGCAGTCCTAAACGCAGTGATGGCAAACATTTAAGTCCGATCGTCGCTTTTCCGGTGGACACCCTGACGTTGATATCAAACGACTTGGGCCCTGCGAGATCCGTCTGATCGGCATCGGAGAAACGGCGCCCCACATGTTCCTTTATCTCCCGATCGCCGAGCTTTCGGTGAACGTGTTCCTCGTCCTGGGAATGGGAATTGGGGTCGGTACCCTGTCGGGAATCTTTGGTGTCGGCGGCGGGTTTCTGATGACGCCGCTGCTTATTTTCCTCGGTATTCCCCCGGCCGTCGCAGTCGGGACCGAAGCCAATCAGATCGTCGCATCGTCGGTGTCAGGGGTACTGGCGCATTGGCGGCGCGGCAATGTCGATTTCAAAATGGGCGGCGTGCTGCTGGTCGGCGGGGTGATCGGGTCGACTTTCGGCGTCTGGCTGTTCAAGGTCCTGCGCGAGCTGGGTCAGATCGATCTCGTCATCATGCTCTCCTATGTCGTCTTTCTGGGCATCATCGGGATCTTGATGCTGATCGAGAGCATTCGCGCCATGCAGCGCGCGCGCACGCCCGCCCGCCGCCGCAAGCTGCATCAGCACAATTTTCTGCACGGCCTGCCCTTCAAGATGCGGTTTCGCAAGTCGAAGCTTTATATCAGCGTGCTGCTGCCATTGCTGATCGGTGTGGTCGTCGGGATCCTGTCAGCGATCATGGGCGTCGGCGGCGGCTTCATCATGGTGCCGGCGATGATCTATCTGCTGGGGATGCCGACATCGGTGGTCGTTGGCACGTCACTGTTCCAGATCATCTTCGTAACGGCGAACGCAACCTTCCTGCAAGCGACCCTGAACCAGACGGTCGATATCTTCCTTGCGATATTGCTGCTGATCGGTGCGGTTATCGGCGCGCAGGTCGGCACGATGGTCGGGTCGAAACTGCGGGGCGAGCAGCTTCGCGGCCTGTTGGCGCTGATGGTGCTCGCCGTGTGCGGCAAGATCGTCTTCGACCTGCTGGTGACGCCCGATGACCTGTATGTCATCGCCACCGGGGGCAGGCATTGATCATGCGCGCCTTCCTCGCCTTCCTGCTGCTTTCCCTGTGGTCCGGCACCGCCGCCATGGCGCAACCCGTCGTCGTCGACCTCTCGAAGGAATCGGTCGACATCACCGCCGGTTTTACCGGCACCGACGTGCTGCTGTTTGGCGCGACCAGCGGATACGGCGAAGTGGTCGTGGTCATCGAAGGACCGAAAAAGACGGTCAGCGTGCGCCGCAAGGAACGGGTCGCTGGCATTTGGGTCAATGGCGACCAGGTCGATTTCGAGAACGTACCGGCCTTCTACAAAGTGTTGTCGACGAACAGTCTCGACGAATGGCTGCCATTGGCCGTGCGCGAGGAGAACCAGATCGGTGTCGAGTACCTCAACCTGAAACCGCGCGGCGACGTTCCCGCGGCGGAAGCGTCGGAATATCGTGCCGCCTTGATCCGCAATAAGCAGCAAATCGAGCAATATGGCCTGGTGGAAGACAGGCTGGAACTCGCGGGCGGCCGCCTGTTCCGCAGCAACGTGTATTTCCCGTCCAATGTCCCGGTTGGCAAATACTTCGTCCGCACCTATCTGGTCGACAAGGGCAAGATCGTCATCACGCGTTCGATACCGCTATATATTCGCAAAGTCGGCATCGAAGCGGATGTCTACAGAGTCGCGCATCAACACAGCGCATTGTACGGTATCGCCGCGATCATCATCGCGGTGATAGCGGGACTCGGCGGCAACGCGTTGTTCCGCAAACGGTAGAACGGCATGAGTACTATTCTCGACACCAAGGGCTTCAACTGCCCGATCCCGGTCCTGAAAGCACGGCGCGCCATGCGAGGATTGGACGTCGGCGATGAACTGACCCTGCTGGCGACCGATCCGGCCTCAATGATCGACGTCCCGCATTTCTGCAACACGACGGGGCACGAACTCATCGTTTCCTCCGAAGAGGACGGCGTCTTCACCTACCGCATCCGCAAGGCGGACGTCTAAACGACCAAGATCGCCCGGAAGTCGTTCACGTTGGTGAGCGTCGGCCCGCTCATCACCAGATCCCTCAACGGTTCGAAGAATCCGTAGGCGTCGTTGTCCGCGAGGCGTTCGCCCGCACTGATCCCCGCTGCCGCGGCGCGCGTTAGCGTGTCCGGCGTCACGATGGCGCCGGCATTGTCCTCGCTGCCGTCGATCCCATCCGTGTCGCAAGCGATGGCGTTTATGCCCGGCGTACCGTCAAGTGCGATCGCCAGGGACAAGGCGAACTCGCCGTTGCGGCCGCCCCGGCCCTCGCCCGTCATCGTTACGGTCGTCTCACCGCCGGACAGCAACACCGCGGGCGCCGCGGCCGGCTGGCCGTGCCGCGCAATCTTCTGTGCGATGGCGGCATGTACCTTGCCCACTTCGCGCGCTTCGCCCTCGATCGCGTCACCGAGAATGACCGGTGTGATGTCGGCCTGAAGCGCTACCTCGGCCGCCGCCTCGAGAGAGGCCTGCGGCCTGGCGACGAGGACCGTCCGGCACCGGTCGAGGCGCGGATCGCCCGGCTTCGGTGTTTCGTCCGGCTCCGCCTGGAGGCAACGGGCTGCCGCCTCCGGCACGGCGGCGCCGTAACGTTCGAGGATCGCGCGCGCCTCGGCGTAGGCCGTCGGGTCGGCCACGGTCGGGCCGGAGGCGATCACCGCGGGGTCGTCGCCCGGCACGTCGGAGATCGCCAACGTCACGATCGGGGCCGGCGCCGCGGCAACCGCCAGCCGACCGCCCTTGATCGCCGACAGATGTTTTCGGACGCAATTCATCTCGGTGATGTTGGCGCCGCAGCGCAGCAGCTCGTGATTCACGGCCTGCTTGTCGTCGAGGGTCAAACCGGCGGCCGGCAAGGTCAGCAGCGCCGACCCGCCGCCGGAGATCAGGCAGATGACGAGATCGTCCGCCGTCAGCCCCTGTACCGTGTCGAGAATGCGCTGTGCCGCCGCCATGCCCGCCGCATCCGGCACAGGATGCGCGGCCTCCGCGATCTCGATCCTCTGGCAGGGCACCGCATGGCCATAGCGCGTCACCACCAGGCCGGAGAGCGGCCCGTCCCAGTTCGCCTCGACGACCCGCGCCATCTCCGCCGACGCCTTGCCGCCGCCGACCAGCACTGTGCGGCCCTTCGGCTTCGGTGGCAGGTGCGGCGGCAGGCACAGCGCCGGCTGGGCCGCGGCCACCGCCGCCGCGAACAAATCCTGCAGGAAGGCGCGCGGGTCCATCACTGAAAATCAACCGCGACGCCCGGCGGCGGCGAATAGCCGAGATCGCCGCGCTCGATCACCGCTTCGCGCCCGCCATGCTTGGCCAGCTGTTCCGCCTGCCGCGCCTTGGCGCGCCGGTCGACATCCTCTGGATCGCAGACGGCGCGCAGCTTCGCTTCGCATGTCTCGCGGATCGCCGCGTACGCCGGGTCGGTGCCGAGATCGACCAGCTCCTCCGGATCGGCGGCCAGATCGAACAGCTGCGGCGGATAGCCGACGTAATAGACGTACTTGTACTGCCCTTCGCGGATCATGAAGGCGCCGGTGGTCGAGCCCATGCCGTGATACTCGCACAGCACCGTGCGGTCCGGTTCGGCACCCGCCGCCAGATCGAACAGCGAGCTGCTGGGGAAGGCGCGCTCGGTCTCGCTCAGCGGTTCACCGACGCACGCCAGAAAGGCCGGATAGCAATCCAGATGGGTGACCGGCGCGTCCCGCACAACGCCGGCCGCCAGGTCCGGCCCGGCCAGGATCATCGGCACCTTGGCGGCCTCCTCATACAGGGTCGATTTGCCCCACAGCCCCCGGCTGCCGATATTGTCGCCATGGTCGCTGGTGTAGAGGATGTTGGTGTCGTCGGCGAGCCCGACTTTCTCGAGGGCGCCCAGCACCTGGCCGATATTGTCGTCGAGAAAACTGCACAGCGCGTAGTAGGACGACACCGCCTTGCGCACATGCGCCTCGTCCTCGAAATGGTCGTCGTAGCAGAAGCTGCCGGCGTAATCGCGCACGTAAGGGTGCGTCGGGCGATCCGGCTTCGCGTAGAGCTTCGGCAAGGGCATGTCTTCCGGCGGATACAGGTCGAAGAAACGCTGCGGCGCGGTCAGCGGGAAATGCGGGCAGACCCAGGAGACGAACAGCACCCAGGGTTTCTCCGGGTCGCGCGCCGCCGCCGCTTCCAGCCAGCGCACCGCGGCGTCCGTGATATCGCGGTCATACTGCGTGTACTCACTCTCCCCCGGCCCGGCCGAACGCGCGATCTTGTAGGCGCCCTTGCGCACCGGAAGATCCTCGCGCACCAGCCCCATCAGATCGCCCAGCCCCTCGACCACATGCATGGCGAGCTGCGACTCGCTGAAGCCGTTATCATCGTCGTCGCTGCGGAAATGCAGCTTGCCGATGGACACCGCCTCGTGCCCCGCGTCGCGCAGCCGGTGATGCCAGCTCGGCACCGAGCCCTCATAGGGGTCGGCATTGTCCCAATAACCGATCTCGTGGATGTAGCGCCCGGTCGCGAAACTGGCGCGCGCCGGAATGCAGACCGGCGAGTTGCAATAGGCATTCGAGAACCGCGTCCCGCGCGCCGCCAGCGCATCGATGTTCGGCGTCTGGACGATCTCGTTACCATGGCAGCCCAGGATCTTGGCATTGTGCTCGTCGGACATCAGCACGAGCATGTTCTTCGGCGTCATTCGGCGCTCCCCTCGATGGTGGCGGGAGTTTAGTCGCGAGCCTGACCATACGATAGAGGCAATCCCTTGACCGGACGGCGCTTCGCCGCTTCATTGGCGCCAACGGAAGCCGAAGGACGCAACAGATGGCATCGGAAGCCGACGCGGTCAGCCCGCTTTTCGCCTGCGTGGACCAGGTCTCGCCGGTGCTGTTCGTCGTGATTTGCGCCGGCGCGGTGATAGCCGGGATCATCCTGCAGCAGCACAACAACCTGACCCTGAAGCAGACCTATCTGGCGATGACGTTGCGGCTGACGGTCGAGCGGCCGCCGGTCTTCTACATCGTGGTGGGCGTTGCCGTCGCCGGCTCGTTCGGCTATTTCGCCTACGCCTACCGGACGATCTGCGGCCTTTTGTGAGGGGGGTGGCCACTTCCGTGTTTCCCTTCCCCCATTGCGGGGGAAGGTTAGGATGGGGGGTATGGCCGCAGGCCAAGCACTAACGAGGCTGAAAGTGGCGTCACCGGTCGCCAGACGATTACGAAGAAATCAGACGGAAGCGGAACAGCATCTCTGGTCTCGTTTGCGTCGGAATCAATTGGATGGCTTCCGATTTCGTCGACAGGTACCGCTCGGTGACTACATCGTCGATTTTGCGTGTTTGTCTGAAAAATTGATCGTTGAAATAGACGGTGGTCAGCATTCCCATGAGGTGGAGACGGATGCTGAACGTACGAAATGGCTCGAGGCGCAGGGGTTTCGAGTGTTGCGCTTCTGGAACAACGAAGTGTTTGAGAATACAAGCGGTGTGCTCGAAGCGATAAGCAGGGCATTGCGGCAAATTTCTTCTCGGTAGCATCGCACCCCCTCCCTAACCCTTCCCCGTCAAGGGGGAGGGGAACGTATTTGAAATCACCGCCCATGTACCGTTTTTGTTCGCAACCGCTGCGGCCCGTGGCATAGTGGCCGATACCATGACGACCGCCCTTCCCGCCCGCTTCACCGACTGGTTCGCCGCCCGCGACTGGCGCGCGCACGACCATCAGCTGGCGATGCTGGACGCGGCCCGCAATGGCGAGGATGCGCTGCTGATCGCGCCCACCGGCGGCGGTAAGACCTTGGCGGGGTTCCTGCCCTCGCTGGTCGAGATCGCGGAGACCGAACCCGCCGGCCTCCACACGCTATACATCTCGCCCTTGAAGGCGCTGGCGGTAGATATCGAGCGGAATTTGCAGAGCCCCATCGAAGAAATGGGCCTGACCATCACGGCGGAGACCCGCACCGGCGACACGCCGCAGCGCAAGCGGCAGCGCCAGCGCGAGAAGCCGCCGCACCTGCTGCTGACGACGCCGGAATCGCTCGCCCTGCTGCTCTCTTACGCCGACGCGCCGCGCATGTTTCGCAGACTTCGGACGATCATCGTCGACGAGCTGCACGCGCTCGCCGGAACCAAGCGCGGCGATTTACTGGCGCTCTGCATGGCGCGGCTCAGCACCTTGGCGCAAAACAGCCGCCGGGTCGGCCTATCCGCCACGGTCGCCTGGCCGGAGGATCTCGCCGCCTGGCTGTCGCCGCAGGCCGATGCCGATTCCGTGCGCCGCATCGTCAGCGAAGAGGCGGTCGAGCCCGAAATCCGCATCCTGGAAACGCGCGAGGAGATGCCCTGGTCCGGCCACATGGCGACGCACGCGCTGCCGGAAATCTATGTTGCCATCCATCAGCACAACACGACCTTGGTCTTCGTCAACACGCGGGCGCAGGCGGAGGTGGTTTTCCAGCAGCTCTGGCGCATCAATGACGACAATCTGCCGATCGCGCTGCATCACGGCAGCCTGGCGCGCGAGCAGCGCCGAAAGGTGGAAGCCGCGATGGCGCGCGGCGATCTGCGCGCCGTGGTCGCGACCAGCTCGCTCGATCTCGGCGTCGACTGGGCCGCGGTCGATCTGGTGGTGCAGGTCGGCGCGCCGAAGGGCGTCAGCCGCCTGGTGCAGCGCATCGGCCGCGCCAACCACCGGCTCGACTGTCCGAGCCGCGCCATCCTGGTGCCCGCCAACCGGTTCGAGGTGCTGGAATGCCGCGCCGCGCTGGAGGGCGTGCGCGCCCACACGCTGGACGGCGACCCGCCCAAGCCGGGCGGGCTCGACGTGCTGGCGCAGCACCTGCTGGGGCTCTCCTGCTCCTACGCTTACGACGCGGACGACATGTTCGCAGAGGTCACCCGCGCGGCCCCCTATGCCGGCCTGTCGCGCCGCGACTTCGACGACACGCTGCGCTTCGTGGAAAACGGCGGCTACGCGCTGGGCGGCTATGAGCGCTATCACCGGCTCGCCCGCACCGAGGACGGGCTTTACCGCATCGCCAGCCCGCGCGGCGCGCAGCGCTACCGCATGAATGTCGGCACCATCGTCGAGGCGGTAACCATTAAGGTGCGCGTGCGCGGCGGCCCGGTGCTGGGCGAGATAGAGGAGTACTTCATCCTCGGCCTGGAGATCGGCGACACCTTCGTCTTCTCCGGCCAGATGCTGCGCTTCGAGGGCGTGCGCGAGACCATGGCGATCGTCACCCGCGCCTTCGGCGAGGCACCCAAGGTGCCGGCCTATCAGGGCGGCCGCCTGCCCCTCTCGACCCATCTGGCGGAGCGGGTGCGCGCCATGCTGGCCGAGCCCAAACGCTGGCGCGACCTGCCGGCCCAGGTGGCGGAATGGCTCGAAATCCAGCGCTTCCGTTCCGTCCTGCCGGGGCGCGACAATCTGCTGGTCGAGACCTTCCCGCGCGGCGGCAAAGAGTATCTCGTCGCCTACTGCTTCGAGGGCCGTAACGCGCACCAGACGCTCGGCATGCTGCTCACCAAACGCATGGAACGCGCGGGATACGGCCCGCTCGGCTTCGTCGCCACCGACTACGTGCTGGGCGTCTGGTCGGCGCACCCGGTCGGCGACCTCGCCGCCCTGTTCGACGAAGACATGCTGGGCGACGATCTGGAGACCTGGATGGATGAAAGCTCGATGCTGCGCCGCACCTTCCGCAACGTCGCGGTGATCGCCGGGCTGATCGAGCGCAACTATCCGGGGCAGCAGAAGAGCGGCCGCCAGGTGACGGTCAGCAGCGACCTGATCTACGACGTGCTGCGCCAGCACGAGCCCGACCACATCCTCCTGCGCGCGACCCGGGCCGACGCCGCGCAGGGCCTGACCGACATCCGCCGGCTGGGCGAGATGCTCGCCCGCGTCAAAGGCCGTATCACCCACCGGAGACTCGGCCGGGTCAGCCCGCTGGCGGTGCCGGTGCTGCTGGAGGTCGGCAAGGAAAGCGTCTACGGCAACGCCTTCGACGATCTGCTCGATGAAGCCGCGGAAGATTTGATCGCGGAGGCGATGACCGGCGCGCATGAGACGGCGGAGCTGCCATTGTGAGGGGTGAAGCGCTCGTTCCTGTTGCCCGACGATTGCGCGGCAACCAGACCGACGCGGAGCAGCGCCTCTGGTCGCGGCTAAGGCGCCGACAGTGCGGCGGATTTCACTTCCGGCGGCAAACCCCGATCGGCGACTACGTCGTCGATTTCGCCTGCCTCTCCGAATCGCTTATCGTCGAAATCGATGGTGGGCAGCATGCCGTGCGGAAGGAACAGGACGCCAACCGGACAGCGTGGCTCGTAGGCGAAGGCTATCGCGTAGTACGCTTCTGGAATCATGACGTTCCGCAGAATACAGACGGGGTCGTCGAGACCATCGAACTGGCGTTGAAGGGTGGAACAATTGAGTAGCATCGCGGCCCCACCCCCACCCACCCCCCAACAGCGGGGGGGGGGAGTGGATTTGATAAAACA
>Ga0310344_10003873_pt1 | contig 11128 bp, 20 predicted proteins | sample HC15DNA20200_MG_FD_203801 | JGI IMG/M metagenome (GOLD analysis project Ga0310344, IMG submission 203801) | Marine microbial communities from station ALOHA, North Pacific Subtropical Gyre - HC15-DNA-20-200_MG | ecosystem: Environmental > Aquatic > Marine > Oceanic | place: Pacific Ocean: North... | reverse complement strand
AATACGTTACTGTAAATTACATACATGCCTCCACGTGCCATATCAACAGTAACTTTTACAAAATTAAACATACTTTTATTTTTATTGTGTTTTAACATATTTTTCCTTATTATTATTATTTAACATACTACTATTATAACAAACACAAGCGACAACTATTGTCGCTAACAGTTATTTTGTTAATCTACCGTGTGTCTCAGTTTCATAATACTCATCTAAAACTCTAACGTCTTCAAAATTGCCTTCATCACACAATGTTTCACGTTTATTAATATAGTTTTGTGCAAGTGTGTTTACATATACTAATGTGCCTAATCCTCTATCATCATCACCGTAAGTATCAACACCGTAACTGCTATTAAATATTTGTAACCCGTCAACATTAATAACTCGTTCAAAGCCTTGTCCAATATAATCATTGTCTTCCGTGTACAAAGTATATAAAAACTCGTCTTGTGTTAATTGTTTAACACTATCAGTTATTTTGTAAAAACAGCCTTCAAACAGTTTGTATTTTTTGTTGTTTATTGTGTATTGTTTTTCCATAGTTTTTCCTTATTTGTTTAACATGTTGTTATTGTAACATAGTAAAGCGACAATTATTGTCGCTAACAGTTATAATTTTTCCCAACCACATACAATTAAGTCTTCGTGTGTTGTGTGTGTAAACTCGTCCCAGTCAACATACAAATACTCTGTTAATTCCCAAACTGTATTATCTTCAAGTGTAACTTTCGCTACTTTCTCGTTATTGTTGTTAATGTATTCTCCGCCTTTAACTATACTTAACATTACACATCACTCCTATCAATACTGTTATAATTTTCTTCAACAAACACTTTAACCGCTTCATTAATAAACTTACTATTATCCAAGTCGTTTAATGTATTTTCCGCTATAAAGTTTAACAATTCCAACTTATAGTTTGTTTTGTTTACTTTAATATTTTCACTTTCCATATACTGTACAATTTCACTTAACATATTATTTACACTTTTATTATTATTTAACATACTGTTATTTTACTAAAGTATTAGGGTAATAACAACAAATATATTTAACAAAAACACAATTAAATATGTTGACTTTTACTTAAAATTTTGCCAGCATCTAAGGCCTAAAGAGCTTGACCTTAGCCTTGGAAGATGCTATCATATAGACATGTTAAAGAATACCACAAAGACCAGCCAGAGGCCAGACCAGGCCAACCAGAGGCCAGACCGCCTTATAAAGGATACCAGAGGCCATGGCTTCACACGTTTCCTAGACGAACGCCTGGCTCGAACCAGGATCAGCCTGGACTTGACCTTTACCTTGGTTTGTGCTATTCTATTGCTTGTAAAGGTTTTATTTGCACCTGGACCTCTTGGGCCAGTTACTCCTAACCCGGACCCAGTCAGGGTCTACCAGTCCTATGTACAGGTGCTTAACCCACCCCAACCAGATCCCCAAAGACGCTTGTAAAGGTTTATTTTACCCTATGGTACTGCCGGTACCGGTGGTAGTGGCTCTATGCCCCTTGTAAAGGTTTGTTTGGCCCTATGGGGTGATGGTGGTGGTACGCCCGGTGGGTGGTGGTGGTTTTTTCACGGGTTAGTGGTGGTAAATCCAATACCGGAGGGGCAGTGGTGGAAAATTACCAGCACCGGTGGTAAATTCAATTACTCAGGGCTAGTGGTGGTAATTTATCCGTGTGGACCAGGTCTCTCTAATGCTTCTTCGTATAGGCTCTCTACTGTAGCTCTATCCAACTCGTCTTCTGGTAGATCTTTAGTGTAAACGAGTCTACCATTTAAGAGGATACCTAGGCAACGGAGCATGTTAGGCTCTGTTAGATAGTCTATCTTCTCTTGACGAGTCATCTCAGAGGCTTGATCGTTAGCCTGGTCTGCTAATATATCTGTACTCCAATGACTCATAATTTTTATCCGTTTCTTTAGTTTATGTATATATTATGCACTCTGTCAAGGGTAAAGTCAACCTTTTTCTACTCCAACTGGACGATCTTTTGAATTGGTTCCCCAGGGGCTTGACTTTTGGCTCGTGCAAACATACTTCTGTACGATTTAAGTAGATCTTAGATATGCCTATTCAAGTATAGAATAGTACACAATTACACACTTTGCGCTTAAAAACGACTGTATTTAATTATAATACTGGTAGAGGACTGCAAAAAACATGTATATACTAGCGATTATCCACGAATAGTATATAGGATATGTACGTCTAAAGTAATATCCAACGATGATAATAAGGAATACCCATACGATATCTGCTGTAAATACTTTGGGCTGACTAATGATTTGCGCTAAACTTTCTCTCATATTTCTCTCTTTCTCTCTCTCGTTACTCTCTATTTACTCTCTCTCATGTTACTCTCATGCTAACTATGAATACTCTGATTATCTCTCTACAGAGTTTTAGATGTTTAATATCCCATCCACATAGTTTTCGGCTACTCTTTCTGCCCATGCCTCGCTATGATCGTAGCATAGCCTGGTTTCTACTCTCAATCCGTTCTTGCACAGGATGACATAGAATCCTTTATCATCTTTCATCACTATGGCTGAGCGTTGGTTCTCTGTTCTTGAGTATTCATGATATCTGCCGTGTTCTTTGTCCATTTATGCGTCCCCTTCCGCGTGCATACTTCGTATGCTTTTTGTTATACTCTGATCGTTAGAGTTATGCTTTCTATTGATCTTATAATAATATAGTTTATTTATCCTAATCGTCTTGTAACCTTTTAAGTGTATGTTTAGTCTTTCTTCTGTACTTAGTCCTATCCCGGAAGACTTGAGCTTTATTATATCTCCTGCTGTATTTTGCTACTGGATTAACTCTCCGTATTGTTCTCTTTCTTTTCATTTCTAATGCTCGTTCCTGATACTGACTCTATATCTTTACTAAATCTCTCTTGTTCTATTTTGTAGCCTACGTCTCTTCCGTATGTTATGTTCACAATATTTGGCACCAATTCTATCTCATAGTCTTCATTTAATACATATCCTTCTTTCTTTAATGCCATTGAAATAGCATATCTTCTGGATACATAATCACTAGGATTATTGCTGCTAATATAATTATCCCTTACAAGTATTATTACTTGACCAGTTTTGGCAATTGCTCTTTTAAATAGTTCCGTATGCCCTCTATGCCAGGGTTGAAACCTTCCAAGGATTGCCGTAGTTTCTTTCCGTCGATCCATGCTTTTATCTCTATATCATCCTCTCTTAGTTGTGGTGGTTCAAATAAACTATCAGTGTCCACATACATACTGCTTTCAACTGTGTTCATGTATATAATATAATCAGGTCTTACAATATCTCTTAGCCAATCTGTAGGACAAATAAAATCTAATATGCCCCACTGCTTTGCCATTATCGTTGCCTGTTTGTTTCTAGCCGATAATGTAAACTCGTTATTCTTTGTATATTCTCTATATGTGTCTGCATTATGGTGAGGTATTAGGAAATGATATGCTAATTCACGTGCTAATGTTGTCTTGCCTGAACCACTTATGCCACATATTAATATCTTCAAATTGCTTCTAATTGACCTCTCATTATCAATTCTCTCCACTGGTTGGGCTCTAGTTCCATTTTGTTTTCTCTAATCCAATCGTAACAATCTATTTCTTTTACCACACTAAATAACTCAGGTCCTGACTGAACACTAGGATACTCAAAATCAAATAGATATTCTTTTAATCGTTCGTATTGAATAAAATGATCAAACTCTGCGTGCATGAGAGTTCCTAATGTTGGCTGTAAATTTGCCTGATAAAACATAGTATTCCTTTTCTGTTCTATCCTATCAGTTGACTTAGTGTGTATTCCTGACGACTCTCTGTGATGTGGATAAGGTTCTCGTATAACTAGGAGATGTGTTTTGTTTATATCTCTCTTGGTAATAGTATTCCAATGGAATGGTTTGACATAGGCTATTTGGATTCTTGTTCCTATCTGCTTAAAAAACTCCACAAAAGGTTCAATACCCGTTGGCCCTTGACAATATATACTTAAATTTCCTGTCTCTAAGTATGTTTGTACAGGTGCGTCCTCATTATAAACTTTAGAAGCTCCTATTATCATCTCTCTATATTTATGTCTAGTTTATCGTGAGTAACAGGATCTAAAAATGCTATATCCTTACCATGAAACATTATCATTACCTTGCCGTTAAATCTAGTGGATAAGTCTTTACAATAATCTATATAAACACCTATTCCTTCTTTAACTCCTATCTTGTAGCTCGTCCATGAGCATCCTAATAAGACAATTCCCATTATAATATATTCTGTCTGTTCCATATTATTCTCCTATACTGTTAAATATCCACCATCAACAGGTATATTTGTTCCTGTAATGTATCCTGATTCTTCTGATAATAAAAATGCTATCGTTGCACCATACTCCTTGACTGCAAATCCATGTCGCCTTATAGGTATCCAGCCAGGAGGTCTTTCCTTATTCGTATTCTGTACATTATTTCCTGTTGTTGTTTCCCAAACAGCACCAGGCAATATACTATTAATTCTAATTTCATCATGTCCAGCTTCTACTGCCATGTGTTTTACAAATCCACTGATTGCATGTTTAGCAGTTGTATAGGACACATGAACACCTGTAACTATTTGAGCACTGATTGATGATGTGATTACTATACTGCCACCACCTGTCATTAATGGAATAGCATTCTTACAAACAATAAAATGACTCGTTAAATTCATATCTAAATTGTCTTTCCAATCTTGTAATTTTGTATGAACTGCTTTACCCAAACCAACAGGTGCAGTACCAGCATTTGATACAAGGCCGTCTATCTTTCCGTTCTCTTTTATAACTTTATCTAACATGCCTTTAACAGATGTCTCGTCTCTAACATCACACCAAATAAATTTTGCTTTAGGTAATTCCTCTTGTAAAGTTCGTAATGCTTTTCTATCTATATCAACTGCCACAACATCAGCACCTTCTTTACTACATGCTATTGCTGCACCTCTACCTAAACCTTTTGCTGCTCCAGTTACAATAATTGTTTTATCTTTTAATCTCATGCTGCTAGTTTCTTCTGTTTATAATCATTTATAAAGTCATTATGGAATGCTATATGTCTAGAACCTAATGGCTCTATTTCATTAAATGTTTTCATCATATCATTTATATTATATAAGCCACCAGTCAAATATCTATGGTAAAAGAATATATGTGGTCCTAACATACTAGGCGCTAGTTGATCAGATGCTACCTCTGCAAATAGTTTCCAGGCTTCCCATGTATTCATAGTATTGTGTTGCCAATTTGCTACACCATCTGCCTTTAAATAAAAATTTACTAACTCGTGTAGGCTATCAGGTATCTCGTTCATGTCAACACCCATTTCCTCTTCAGTTGTCCTTGTAAATACTCCTGATGCAAATGCTGTTCTATCAAACTCACTAGGATTTGTTGCCATCTTTAACATTTCTCCATCAGCTATCATTAGTGGTGCCATACTATAAGTTTGGCCTGGCATATTATCTAACACCCACTTCCTACCTTCTAAAAATGTCTCTCTCGTTTCGTGTGGTAAACCTATTATCATACCAATGGACGCTCTGTATTTTCCTCTTTCTTTAAACCAGTCCTGCACTTTTAAAAGACCGTCTTTTAGTCTATCAGGATTCATGCCTTTGCCTACATACTTAGCTGCCTCATGATTAAAACTCTCAATACCATAGAAGTGAGACCATAATCCCATATCCCAGATGTCTTCCCAAGTATCAGGATTTGATACTAATAGATCTGCTCGTAAATAACCTGCTAGGTTTACTTCAAATGGAAGTTTACGAATAACATCTGCTAGCTTCTTAAGTTTTGCTGGTGAGTCATTAATCGTTTCATCAGATATGCTGTAAGTATTAATGCCCCATTTGTAATAATTATCTTTCAGTTCTTCTTCTAAACTCTCAGGACATCTGGAGTGATCTCCCTTAACTCCTAATACTGTAAATGAACAGAACTTACATTGAAACTTGCACCCACGACCTAATTCTAATGTTGGTACTTCAGTAGGCATTACAAAATCTCTATCTTCATATTTAACATGTGCATTAGGAAAAGGCCATGCTGGATAATCACTTCTACATTCTATTACATTCCTTTCAGCACCCCAATAGAATCTTTTATGAACAATACAATTATGTTCTTGAGCTGTAAGTTTCTTTAACAATTCTCTTATACCATACTCTCCAAATCCACCGATATAATAATCTAATGGATATGCTAAGGTAGCAGATATATTTTGTGAGCCACCCACAAATGTCAAATCAGGATACAACGATTTAATATATCTTAAATTTTCCACAATTTCTTCTACTTTATCCTGATTCCTTTTGCCTGCACCACCTAGTGGAAACATAGCAGATAGTCCTACCCATATTGTATCCTCTTTAACTCTGGATTTAAATAATTCAACTAACTCTTCTCTCGTCCATGCTGGCCAAAAATCTATTACTTCTATATCCCAGCCATCCTCTCTTAAAAATGTTGCTATCCTGTGTGCACCTGCTGATCGTTTTATACTAGGCCAATATGGTGGCTTCTCCTTATCTTGTTGACTAACCAACTGGTTTCTCGATTCACTTGAATCCTCTCTCTCAAGGATTCCTCCTAGTATTATTCCATGCATTATGCTAAATGTTCAAATAAGTTTCTAGCTAGAAACAATAACCCTACACCATTAAGTAATATTAATGCTCTGTCTTTCCACATCACACTAACCACTAACCAAAATGCAACACCTATAACTGATAATATTAAATCAGCTAACTGAAATCCATCAACACCACGCATTGACATGGCAGATAGTATAAAAAGAGATGCAACCCACTTGATATACCAATCTATAGTATATTTAGGTGTTGCTGATTTAAATATTCTGTTGGAATTTTCTAATTCCTTTTTAGGTATTTCTCTCTTTACTGACATACTCGTATATGTCCTCCCAATTCTTAACAACATTCGCTGGACCATCATATTCCATATTATGTCCATGTTCCATTAGGAAAGCATCAAAGCCTACTTCTGCTCCCTGATCTGCATTTATGTATTTGTCTTCTACCCAAATGCTTCCATTGTATTTATTTGATAACTCAATTAGGATATCTTCTTTATCTGCACCACATGGCAAATAGTGATACTCTACAAATGTATCGTTACCAAACAGTTTCTTTAGATTACATGTTCTAAGTTTCTGTGCATATACATCTGAGCTTAAGCTAGTTACTGCTATAAATCTATAGCCTAACTTCTCTGCCATAAGTTTTATATAATACTGTGAGTCTCTAAGTGGTGGTAAAAAGCCCATATGTGCTGAGCTATTAAACTGTGCAACTAATTTGTCTGCTGCCTCTTTAGTTATATTATATTGATTACAAACACTATATACACCTTTTGTTATTGCATTATATCCATTTGCTTCCATCCAAGTGTGAAATGCAAACTCCCAGTCTAAACAAACACCATCGCAATCTGTTAGAATTATCTTGTTCTTATTTATTATCATACTATTATAATGCACTCTTTCGAGGCAAATGTCAACCTAAATCCTTGTTTCTATGAGTTTTAAATCCTTTATTTTCATACCCATTTTATCTTTAATATAGGCATGTGCTAGTTTGCTTTGTAACTTCCAAGCATCTGTTTCAGACATGTCTTCTCCTCTTACTCCCTGTTTCACATGAGCCATCTCGTGGCATGTGGTTAGAATAAGATTGTAAATATTCTGCTGTTTATCTAGTTCTACTAGGAATTGATTTCTTTCTAAATGACTACAAAAACCATAAACATTATCTGACTCTTCATAATTATCTAATAACACTTCAATCCAGAGTGTTCTAACTCTAGGTATTAAATTATCTACGCAATGTTCAATTACGTCATTGACTAACAAACGCTGGTCTTTCAGGCCACCGCTGATTTCAACGTGGTTTGCTGGGTGCATTTAATCCTCACTTGGCACATCATTTATTCTTGTTAAGGGATTATTTCTATCCCTGATTTCTGCTTCTAATCCTGGTATAAGTTTATCAGCCATATAATCATCTGCTAATAGACGGCATAGTTTTGCTATCCCTCTGTCGTCTAGTCGTTTAATTAATTCAGCTAATCTATCTACTTCAGGACTAGGTGTGTTGACCACAACAAAATCTTTTGGTACTCCCATATCTCCTGGTACTCCCATTAGTATCTCCTATCTGCAAGTGCACGGTAAAAACGATCTAAAAGAGTTTCTCTACTAGCATTCTCTCTCTTCCAAGTCGTTGTGTATTTGCCATTTTTCTGGCGGGTTTTATATTCAATATCGCCATTATTAAATTTAGTTTCTATCACACCATTACTTGCATGAATATAACTTACACCTTGGCAATATTGTTCTAGTTCTAATTCAAGCCTTCTGGCTTCAACTCTGTCGATAAATTCAGTCATATATTCTCCATTTACCTATACATGATAGCAGAAAGAGGACCTATTGTCAACCACCTAGGGTACCAAAAGATCCTCTTATAATTATAATTATTCGCCTTTAACGAGTGTCCATATTCCATATGCTAGTGCAACCCATGCTAATAATTTGGCTAGTCCGCCAAATAGTATGATTGCTAACGATACTCCAATAATAACTGCGCCGTCCCAAGATGTTCTCTCGGCGACTCTATCTTTAAGATATTGTAACATACAATTCTCCTATGTTTAATTAATCGGTTTCTCTAGGGATAATAGACCAACGTCCAAACAATACAACGGAATAATATGATGCTAATGCTTTCCATTTAGCTATTTTAGGGTCTGACTCTAACATAGCTTCTAGGAATACATCATCAGCAATCTTTTTGCATTGTTTTGATAGTTGTTTGGATTGTTCAGTCTCGCCTTCACCACCTGATCCCACGTGATAGCCATTTGATTCACGATACTCTCTAATTTTAGAATACAATTCGTCGTGAATAACAGCTGATCTTGCAATATCAAACGGAGCAATGAATGCCCACGCCACTCTAGGTACTGAAGCCAAATCAGTTTTGAATCCTTTCGATGCAGTAATTTTACCTGCTTTTGTAAGTTTAACACCTATTGCTTTAAGTGCTGTTCTATCCTTTTCATCTAGTTGATCACTATCAAATGTAAGGCTAGAATTCAACTCCCATCTTTTAGGGGGAGTAAACTTAGCGTCGAGAAATTTATTAAATTTCGATGCCATTATGTTCTCCATTAATTTAATGTAATATATATTTATAAATACTAGAACATATAGGTTGACATTTGGGTATCAATTGTGCATACTAATAAGAAATAGGAGTAGAAATGGCAAAGTTAGACTACAATGAAATATTAAAATATGATAGTAGACAAATACTATTCTACGAAATGTTGAGAAATAGTTCACCATTTGAAGTATCATTTGATGAAAAGACTATACATGGAACAGTTGTTATAGAAAAACTATTATATAAACAAGGCAAGAACTTAATTAATATACCTTTTTCATCAGACGCACAGGTGTTAGGTAAACTCGCAACATACACCAACGATATGTACATGCAAGTAAAATTAGATATGAAAGCTAAAAAGGCATGGACTCCAGGACAATTTCCTGAGAGTGAGAATATAATGAGGCTCAACAGATTATTCAAAGGTGAAGACTGGAAAGACGGTAAAACACCATACAATCGTGGTGATGTAGCAGAAGGAATACAAAGTGCAGCTCTTGTAGCTAGGTTTATGAAAGAGAAACCTGAAATGACTGTTACTAAAGCTGATGTCGAGAAAGTTATTGCCGCTTTAGGAACTTTCAATGGTACCACTGTATTCACAATAGACGATAAATTCACATCTCCTAATGCAGATTTTGGTGGTGTATCTCTTGAACCAGATCAAATAGTTTATACAGTAGGATTAGCTACACCTCACATGCAAGCATTCCTTTCTAAACGAGTTCGTTCTACTAAAATGCGAGGCATATATGATGCTGCTATTGCCTATGCTAATTCAAATACTATTAAAGAATGGGATAGAGAGTTCTATGAGAATGGTAGAAGAGATATTATAACAGTTAAAGCACAAGGATTGGAAGATCAAAAGGGTACAAAGAAAGACTTAGACATATCATTTACAGATGAGCATGGAAACCATAAGGAGACAGCATTAGAATTGTCCATTAAAGCAGCTGGTGTAAAACAATTTAGTCAAAGAGGTGGTACAAAATTCTCAACACTACAAGAACTGATGGGAGAGTTTTATGGTGTAAATCTTGCAGGTATAAAGAGCGAATACAAAAAACTTTTAAACAATATACCAGGTGAGGTTGATAAAGCACTATCATTAGCATATAGCGTGGGACATAAGAAATGGGGTAGTGGCAGGATTGTAAAGTGGCCTGTAGAACAGAAGAAAAGATTTGCTGATGCTGCTAAGTATCACGCACAAAAAGATGCTGGTGAGATTCCACAGCTAAACTTATTAGATAGTGGTACACCTGATTATAAAGACTTTAATCTATTACATGAAAGCATTATGAAGTATGATTATTTTAGTATAGAGAATAGAGAGGCTGAAAGTAAAGGTGGTACATTACCTAGACACATTATTAAAGTACATAAAGATATATCCGACGGCGAAGGTAAACAAATATTTGAAATTCGTGTAAAGATTGAGACACAAAAAAAAGTTAGTGGCGATTCGTTATATTATAGATCAGTTATTGAAAACTCTTCTGACACTGGTATCTTAATTGGTGCGGAGTACTAATGTCTAAAGCTTCGTTATTTTTCCTATTTAATCACAAAGAAGAATTATACATTGTGGATAACAACCACGTTCAAGATGTACCTAAGCCCCGTGAGTTGGTAAGGAGGTTCTCTAATATTGAGTCTATTAGAGATTATGCACTATGGCTTGGTATGCCGATTGCTAGCGATACAGCAAGAGCTAGAACTAAAAAGCACACACCAGAAGGATTAGAAAGAATAAGACAAGCCAAGTTAGGAGAGAATCATCCAGCAGTACAAAATGGTAGAGGTCCTGAGTTTAGAGAGAAAGTATCTAGAACTATGACAGGAACTAGACGTGGTGAAAATAATCCTATG
>Ga0310344_10003872_pt1 | contig 11129 bp, 10 predicted proteins | sample HC15DNA20200_MG_FD_203801 | JGI IMG/M metagenome (GOLD analysis project Ga0310344, IMG submission 203801) | Marine microbial communities from station ALOHA, North Pacific Subtropical Gyre - HC15-DNA-20-200_MG | ecosystem: Environmental > Aquatic > Marine > Oceanic | place: Pacific Ocean: North... | reverse complement strand
GTTTGAGCCTCCGGAAGACTGGGCGCCGCTGCTGCGAGATTCAGTACATCGACAGCAAATTCGAGCCGGATCCCAAGATTTATGGATGTGTTGTCTTCGGATTGACCAAGTCCCCGGTAGTCCGAGGCCAGTGTGAGATACCCACGCGAGGCAAGAATGTCCGACATTACCCGAGTACCTGCTCCGGTTGTATATCGAGAAGGATGGGCATAACCATGGTTCAGAAGCACAACAGGGAATGGCCCTCGCCCATTCGGGATTGAAGCCATCCCGGTGAGGCGCAACCCATCCGACTCATGAAACATTAGATAGGACGTGTAGGCTTCATTCCGCTCCTTCACTGCATCCAGGCGTATTTCAGTAGCCTTAAATTTCCGCGCCATCAGTGCAGGGATTGAGAGCGGCGACCCACCAGGACTTCGCTCGTCCCCACGCGCAATCACACTCCACGCGTCGCAAGCGCCCAGAAAGGTGCCAGCCACCGATGCACCCACGAACCCCAATGTTCGGCGCCGCGGAACTTGAAGGCATCGCAGCAACCTCACGCTATGTCTACTATCGCGATCCCAAACGCATGCAAACCGTGGCCTCCGGTCGCCATCAGGAAAACTCTGTTATCGCTTACAGTATGCGCTGGCACGAACCCGGCAACTCAGGATTTCCGTATTGCCTACAACGTACGCGCCGGTTACCGTGCTCACCAACGCTAACTTGCTTGAGGCCAATCATGGTTCGATGGGGCATCGTGGGCTTTGGTGATATTGCAGCTCGGGCCGTAGCCCCAGCCATTCAAGCACACACGTCGAGCAGCCTAGTGGCAATCTGCCGACGTGATCAGGCGTCACTTGACCGCTACGCTCGCGAGTTCGACGTGGCGAACGCGTATACCAGCTACACCGACATGCTGGATGCAGGCGGGATAGACGCCGTATATGTCGCAACACCTATACACCTCCACGGACCCCAAACGATGGCAGCGCTCGAACAGGGTCTCCACGTGCTCGTTGAAAAGCCTATGGCGATGGACGCTGCCGAAGCACATCAGATGGTTGCCGCAGCTGAACATGCTGATCTCACACTCGGCATCGCTTTTTACCACCGCTTCTACCCCATCAATTTACGCATCCGCGAACTCGTCGAGTCAGGCGAGCTGGGTGAGCTAATCGCGCTTCATGGGAACGCCTCCGGGCCTTTCATCCCAGACCCCAACAATCCGAAACTGGTGTGGCGCGTTGATCGTGCGCAAAGCGGTGGTGGGCCCCTTATGGACCTCGGAAGTCATCGTCTGGACCTCTTCTACAGCCTCGCAGGCCCCGCTGAGCGAGTCGCGGCCTTCAGCGATCGTCGAGTGCTCGATGGTACTGTCGAAGACACGGCAAGCGTGATTATTCAGTACGCTTCCGGTGTCCAAGCGACCTTATCGTCGCTGTGGTCCGTGAATCCTGCACGGGGCGACTATGAAATATGGTGCACCAAAGGCCATGTGAATGTGCCATTCGCCCGTGGTACGGAGTACGTGCTTGAACGAGATGATCGGACCGAAACGATCACGTTACCGGCCGAAGACCTCCATGACCTGCCGCTGATCGATGACTTTGTACAAGCCGTGGAACGACGGGGCCCACATGTACTGACAGGTGCAGGCGGTCTAGAAGTCCAGCGGGTTATCGACGCCGCATACGCGTCTGCTGCTACGGATCGGATAGTGACGATCAGCCGATAGGCCCCCGACCCCTGTTCACTCTTAGCCGGGGCTCGTGGTTAGCTATCGTTGTGGGTTCGGTCTGGATACGCATACGTATCAGGCCCCGATCGGCGCCAGTCGGGTACGTAACCCTCCTTCGCATCGAACCCGTAGGAAGGACCAATCTGCCGAGGCACTCGGAACGGCCAGCCTTGGCCACCCAAAACCCGAAATTCGTCACCCTTACCGCACAGCCAATAAAACATGTGCGCCACAAAGATGGACTGTTGGTGACGACCGTACGTGGCATTGCGAAAGTCGAAGTCGTCCTGCGTGATCCAGTCACGCCGCGGTGGGGTCGTGCGCCAGTAATTGAATTTAAGCATGCGCCGCACACCGGTCGATGTGGACACGGGACGCCGGTGAAGAATGCTGTGATGGTGAATACCAATAGTCCCCGCAGGTCCTGCAATCAAGATCCCCTGCTCCTCAATGTTTCGCTCTGTCGGACCAATGTGAGTGCCGGGCAGCACTTCCGTTGGCCCCAACCCTGCCGGCGTGTCCTGGGGAAAGTAAAAGACTTCAACAAAGTTCAACTCAGGGCCAAAGACTCTATCGTCATCGTGGTGCCACCGTTGAGGCTGCTCAGGACATTCGACTCGGTGATGGCTGGCAAGAACCGGTAGACCAACATTGGATCCGAGCAAAGAGCGCAGGATGCCAGCAAGCGGCCTGTTGAGTAACACGTGCTGGATAAACCAATCCTCCAGAAGAATGCCGCTTGGCTCCGGCGAGGTTTGCATCGCCTCCAGCTCTGCTAGCGTCATCCCTGGCGGAAGGGTGTTTGGACTGATCGGAATGTTCCCATCGAGGTAAGCGCAAGCCTGCTCGTTGATTTCGTCGGGGACTACGCCTTCCAACACGAGATACCCGTCCTTGCAAAAGTCCAGAACCTGCCCGTCAGATAGGGTGGGCTGACAATCAAAAGTACGAGTATCACCGTTGTAGTCGACGCTCGATTGCATAACCAGTCACGCAAGAAGCCGTACACGGACGCAAGTCTACGTCCTGAACCCATTCAGTGGACAACCCGGCGCTCTATTCAGATAACCCACACGACGCACGTCCATATGCATACGCCTTCACGTAGAAACCTTTCGGGTGCTTCGATTACGTCTTGTTCGGTCTGGCCACTCGGGCAAAGGCGTAGAAGCCGGACGCCAAATCTTCAGCCGCTGGGCGATCCGCCACTATCCGATCAAGAAACTTAATGGGGACTGTAAGCCAGGCCGCGACAAATTCAGCCAAGCGCTCCCGGAGATTATCCCGGCCAAAGCCGCTTAGGAGACCTTTCAGATACCCCCGTAAAACCCAACTTAGCGCGGAACTCGGACCAACACAGACTCCAACCTCAACATTCTCGAAATCGCGAAGCATTTCGGCCACACCACTGGAGGTGTAGCGCTGATAATCACTCGGCGAAGCATGGAAACCCTGCAGGAACGGAACTTCGATATACACCAAACTGCCCGGAGTACAGACACGCGCAACCTCGGCAACCGCCGCATCCGGTCGTCGTACATGCTCAAGCACCGCCGTCGAGACCGCTCCGCAGAAAACGCCTGAAGCAAAGGGCAGACGGGCAGCGTCCGCTACACACTCAACACCCTGATGTTGTTCCACATCCACATTCAGCATTGCTGCCTGCACAACCCCGTCGACTGTCTCAGTCGGGAAGCCCCGCCCGCCGCCGCCAACATTAAGGATTGGAAGCCCGCCACCACAGACCCGTGTGGACATCTCCGTCCCAAAACGACGAAGATTGCGCGTGGATGCGTGGTTGTAGGTAGGACTCGGCACTCGGTACATCTGTACTGCCTGACGACGTAACCACTCCCTCAGCCTTTTGTTCATGCCGTGCGATCCACCACATCCAGAGAAGCGATCGCTGGGATCAAGTCACCCAAGTCCTCAATAATCGCTGCCGGCGTTTCATCTTCCGGTCTGACATCAGCAGATTTGAGCCAGATCGAGCGCATGCCACATCGCTGCGGTGCCCGGACATCGACTTCCCAATCGTCCCCAACCATTACCAGCTCGCCAGGTGCCAACCGCAAACGTTCCGCAGCCGCGCGATACAACCACGGATGTGGCTTGAGCCACCCTGTTTCTGTACTCAGCACAAGCGTGTCTATACGCGTGGCTAGATCAAGCGCCCGTAGGCGACTTATTAGAAGATCTTCGCCGTACAACAGATTGGCAATAACAGCGGTGCGCAATCCAGCCTCGCGCAGGAGCTGGAGCACTTTGCTCGCCTGCGGAAAAGCCTGCATGGCATCGAAGTGTGGCTTGAAGTAGGCCGGCAGCATCACATCAATAACATCCGTGGGCGCATCCCAATCCATAGCATCGAACGCTTGGCGGAATAGACGATGAACGTCGGGAACCGCACACGCACCTTCATACGCTTGGATGAGCGCGTCCTGCAGCGTCTCACCCAGCATCTCTGCAAACTGCTCATCGGTAAGATTCGTTGCCAGAAACGGCCTGGCTAGGGCCGCAATCGTAGCGGCACCAAGACGATTGCTGGACGACCCAACCAACGGCTCCTGTGTAACCAGAGTGTTGCCCAGATCGAAAACGACACCGCGAATTGGCATGGTGTATGAGTCTACGTCGGAGGCTCGATGTGTGCCCGCTTACACCAAGACCCCTCAACCAGTGGGATACTACTAACAATAATGCTAATCAAATCATCCCTCTGGTAGCGCCGTGAGCGACACACCACAGGCACAGGATAAGAGTCGTGCCTCACTGATCAGTGAGAAGATCGCTTCACGATGGGCTGCGATTAAACCCTCTGAAGACGTGTTCAGCGAACTTAGCGTCAAAGATGCCATGGACGCTCACATCGCTACTGTCGCCTCGTTTCCTGAAATCGCCGATCTCTCGTCGGAGGAAAAACGGGAAGTTTTGATTGGAACATGGCGGAACACGTGGAACACCCAACTGCGTCAGGAACACAAAGCTCAGTACGCGGCGGATTATGACGTCACCCTCACGAACGGGCTAGCTCGGCACGAAAGCGGTCTACTTCAGGCCGCGCAAGGCAGCGAGCTTCACCACGACGTGTTCGAGGGGGTCGGTGTCCCAGAACGCGAATCACTCCAACCGCCCGGGACGAACGGGAATTGGATGGTTCGAGATTCGACCTTGATCCAACGCCGCGTCGGCGCCTACATCCTGGACTCAGTGTTCATCTCAATTGCCGCGATCATGGTTGGATCAGCAACCGGATCGATCGGGCCAGATTCAGCCATTAATCCATCCTTTGCCATTTGGGCACTTATCCTCGAAGTGCTATATCGCTGGGCCATGCAAGCCACGTTCGGATTTACGGTGGGCAAGTTTCTGCTCAGACTCCGACTGGTGGGAGCTGACGGCAACCGCGCCGGACCACTGCGCGTTCTCGGGCGCGAGACTTCGCTCTTCGCCATGCTGTTTATCGCCCAATATATTCCAGGGCTCCCACAACCACTATTGCCCGCGCTCGTACAAATTGTTTTGCTGTACTTTGTTATTCGACGCCCCGACCGACGCAGCCTGCACGATCTCACAGTGAAAACGCAGGTAATCCACCTGGCCAGTCACAGCAAACCCGACTAGTCAGTCAACCCTGTTAGCCTTTTCGGCGTCCTCGCGCAACTACTCAGCATGGGTTTCACGGTTGCTACACACATCACGCTTAGCAGCTAGAGCTCCTAAACAACGATGTCCTTCAACCCAGAACCAGTCGCCGGGATTACGACCACTTCCTGTTGCCGAATAACGCCCGTATTGCGCAAATAGCCCACGGCGGCAAATCCAATCGCCGACGTGAATTCGAGATCAAGACCCTCGAATCGACCCAATTCAAAGCGTGCCGTCTGCGCTTCGTCATCTTCAACGCTGACCACCGTCCCTCCTGAAACACGAATTGCTGCGAGTACCTCGTGACCTCGAACGGGTCGAGCGACAGCCACACCACTTGCCACGGTAGGCCTTGGATTAACAATGGCTGGCTGGGGACTACCTCTATCGAAAGCTGTGACAAGAGGGGCGCAGACGGCTGCCTGTACCCCGTGGAGCCGAGGGAGCCGTGCACTAAAACCCGCCGCTTTAAGTTCCATATAGGCCTTAAAAATCCCAAGTAATAGCCCACCATTACCAACAGGGATCACCACGTGGTCCAGGGTTTCGGAAGCAAAAGAAGCCGCAATTTCGAGGCCGCAGGTCTTGGTTCCCTCAACAAAGGCCGGGTGCCGACTATGGGAAGCGTACGCCACACCGTCGGCAGCCACAGCGGCCTCTGCCGCAGCCGCAACATCCTCCCGGGTGCCCTGAATGGCAACGAGTTCAGCCCCATATCCACCGATCTGAGCACGCTTTGCCGCTGCAGCTGATTCTGGGACAAATATTCGGGCCTTTAGCCCCGCACGAGCCGCATAGGCAGCCATAGCAGCACCCGCGTTCCCCGAGGAATCCTCCACAATTTCTCTAAAACCCTGGCCCGCGAGTACCGCTATCACAGCAGCCGCCCCACGGTCCTTGAATGATCCAGTAGGCCCCAAGTACTCAAGCTTTGCGAATGCGCGGTCGAGCCCGATCGCCGACCCCCAACGTGGTAAAGGCACGATCGGTGTATCACCCTCACCAAGACTGATCTCTGGGATATCGTGGGAGAGTCCAAGCGATGGCCGGTAGCGCCAAATACCAGTACGCGTAGCGTCTCGTAACGAGGGCCATCCATCCGCAGCGTCTGGCAATCGGGTCTGAACGAGCTCCGCTATCGTCTTCATCAAACTGTGCCTATCCGATCGAGGTCAGCATCGGACAGACCAAAGAAGTGAGCAATTTCATGGATCACAGTTTTGCGAATCTCAGCCCGCAGCCGTTGAACATCATCGAATGCATCCATGAGGGGGCCCCGGAAGATCGTGATTCGATCTGGCAACACCATGTTGTAGCCAGCCGTACGTTCTGTAAGAGGAATCCCTGTGTAGAGGCCAAAAAGCGTATGACCGTCAGGAACATCCGCAGCTTCCAAGTCCACTGCTGATGGCCACGCCTCGATCACAACATCGAGATTCTCGACCCGGGCACGTAGGCTCGAGGGAATCGCCGCGAAGGCTTCTTCCACAACAGCTTCAAATGCCGCAGGCGTCAGGCTCATGGTGGCTTCTATGACCTGTCGGGAGCTTTAACAATCATGTGATAGCATCCCCCGCCCTTACGCCACAGGCTACACGCCAGCATGGATGATGTTCGCGAACACACGTTCGCAAACGGATTGAAGCTCCTTACGCGGGAAGTGCATACGTCACCGATTGCGGCTTTCTTCGTCTGGTACCGCGTCGGTTCTCGCAATGAGGAAGCCGGCCTAAGCGGAGCATCACACTGGGTCGAGCACATGATGTTTAAACGCACCAAGCGTCTCGCTCCTGGAGATGTCGGGCGAATCATCGAGGGTGTGGGTGGGACCTTCAATGCCTTCACCTACGAAGACGCCACCGCGTACCACTCCACGCTACCAGCCACGCATCTAGACCGTGCGCTGGAAATCGAGTCTGATCGAATGATTAATGCGGTTTTTGATCCAAGCGATGTTGATGCGGAGCGGAGTGTCATCATCTCAGAACGCGAGGGCAATGAGGCCTCTCCTGTTTTCAGATTGATGGAAGCACTAGAGGCTACGGCATTTACGGTACACCCATATGGCCATGGCGTCATTGGCAGCAAGGCCGATCTTCGCTCGATGTCACGCAACGACCTCTACAACCATTACAAGAACTATTACGCGCCAAACAATGCGGTTGTGGTAGCGATCGGGGATTTCGAAACGACCAACCTGTACCAAAAAATGGAACGTTACTTCGGTGACCTCTCAGCGACCGACTTGCCTCCGTCGCTCGATGTGAAAGAACCGCCACAGGACGAACCTCGACGGGTCGAAGTCCATCACCCAGGTCCATTTCCCGTACTCATGATGTGCCATCACATCCCTGAACGGGGTCATCCAGACTACGCCGCATTACTCGTAATGAACTCGCTTCTCTCCGGACCACCAAGCGGGCCTTTCGGCGGCGGGACGACCCTACGCACATCGCGCCTTTACCAGCGGTTTGTCGCATCAGGTTTAGCAGCCTCCGTCAGTGCGGACACTGGCTCCAACATCGATCCGTCGCTTCACCGAATCTTCCTGGTACTAAAGCCGGACAGCGAGCCGGATCCTCTCGAGAGAGCTGTTGAGGACGAAATTCACCGTCTGTGTGAGAAACCACCCAATAGCGATGAGTTGGCACGTGTAATACGACAGACACGGGCAAAGCGAGCAATCATGCTGGAGAGCGTGACTTCCCAGGCCTTAACCCTCGGGATGCTCGAAATGGCCAGCAGTTGGCACCTCGCAGACACTCTGACCGACGAACTGTGCGCAGTCACGCCGGGTGATGTGCAACGGGTTGCCCGTAAGTACCTGCACGAATCTGCACGGGTAACTGGGTGGTTTCTACCAAGTACTACTGCCGGTGAGGACTAGATGACTGATCGAACGAAGCGCGCTATTGGCGCATCCACTGTTGCTCGCCACGAATTACCTAACGGCGTGACACTTCTTGTCTATCCAAATCCGACTTCACCATCAGTCGCCATCACCGGATACCACGCGGCGAGTGCAGTGCTTGAAACTCAAGAGACTGCCGGCCTCGCTAGCCTGACAGCTGAAGCCCTCAACCGTGGAACAACATCACGCACCTTTCTCGAGTTCAGCCAAGCTCTTGATGATGTCGGAGCATCGCTCTCATTTCATGCCGACACCGAGCTCGGTTCGTTCGGCGGACGAGCTCTCGCTGATGATCTCGAACTACTCCTTACACTCGCGACTGACGGGCTCGCACACCCCATATTTCCTGAAGACGAAATTGTTCGCATCCGTGATCAGACGCTTGCGGGTATCGCGTACGCAGATGACAACCCGGCAGCTGTGGCTGGACGCCGGTTTCGAGAATTACTCTACGAACCAGACAATCCAAATGCATGGCCGGTCGAAGGCTATGCCCCAAGCGTGAGTCGGTTCAGACGTCAAGATCTCCAAGCTTTCCATCAGCGTGCATATAACCCTCAAACTCTTGTACTCGCGATCGTCGGTGCTGTAGATCCCGCCAACGTTCTGGATTTGGCAATGGCGACAGTTGGGTCTTGGACAAATCACCGTGGCTCCATAAGCCTAGAAGGCTGGCACCACGCCCTTGCTTCCGCTGATGCTCCACCACATGCACCTGATGGTGATCACCGACGCGAAGACCTTGCGCTTGCAGGGAAAACTCAAACCGAGTTCGTTCTTGGCTGGCTCGGTCTTCGGAGAAACGAACCTCAATACTACGCAGCAATCGTTGCTAACTATATTCTCGGTCAGATGGGTCTTGGAGGCCGGATCGGCTCAAATGTTCGTGATACACAAGGACTTGCCTATCACGCCACCAGCTCCTTTGAATCTGGGTTGACGCGCCAACCATGGACCTTGCGGGCAGGGATTAACCCGTCGAATGTTGATCAAGCAATCTCAGCGAGCCTCCATGAAGCTCACAAGCTCGCTGATCAGCCGCCAGATGCCGACGAGCTGCGCCTGACTAAGCAAGCTCTCATCGGCTCTATGCCCCTCCAACTCGAACGTAACGAAGGCATTGCGAATATGCTGCTCGCTTTGGAACGCCATGGCCTCGGGCTTGATTTCTTAACGATATTTCCGGACCTTGTGACAAACGTTCGGGCTCAAGACGTATGCACCGTGATCGGGTCAATCATGAACAACCCAGGCTACACGCTCGTCACGGTCGGACCTGACCTCGACACGCTCGGTAAATAACGTCGCCTGCTCCCACCCGACGCACATATTCGTACAGGCCCTCACCGTTATTCTCCACTCACCGTCTTCCTCGCTTGCAACACGCCGAGGACTGCATCCGTCATCTCGTCAAGTCCAAAGGCCGGACGCCATCCCCAATCCTGATCTGCTGCTGATACATCCATAGCGCTCGGCCAACTATCAACAATGGCTGCACGTACAGGATCAGGTTGGAATTCGAATCTCACATCAGGCATCCGTTTCGTTACAGCATCTGCCATAGCTTTAACACTCGGAGTGCCAGCTGCAATGTTGTAGACACGGTGCCGTAACATCTGGCCATCAGCATCATGCAAGCCGACGAGCGCTCTCACGACATCATCAACCCAAACGACTGGAAGTCGAGTCGTCGGGTAGACATCAAACCGATAGGCACCGAACTCCACGGCATGTGAGTACAGATCGCACACAAACGCGCTTGCCGCGCCCCCGGCCGGAGGGTCAGGAGCAACCATTGCAGCCAATCGCACACCACGGAAGTCAAGACCGTGCCGGAGGTGGTAGTACGCACCCAACCGCTCGCCGGCAACCTTCGTAACACCATATAAACCCGCTGGCCACTGCGGAGTCTCTTCCTTGATGGGTTCCTCTACCCCTGTGCCGTATGTGGCGATGGTGCTCGTGAATACAACCTGATCAACACCCGTCGCGCGAGCCGCATTCAAAATGTTGCGTGTACCCTCCAAGTTCACGCGCCACGTCAAGTTCGGGTCTTCTTCCGCTCCGCCCGACAGAATTGCAGCCAAGTGGAAGATCGCATCTGGGCAAGCCCGGGCAATCGTGGACAGCACGAACTCGTTGTCGTCCACGCCACCGACGCAGACTTCAACCCGCTCAAATTCCAAGGTTGGATAACGAGGCGCATCATGGACATCAAGCACCAAAACGTCGTCACCACGCCGGACCAAAAATGCAGCCAACCGTGATCCGATGTTTCCACACCCACCGGTTATTACAGCGCGAATGATTGCCACTCCTTCCCGCCCCACACGAAGCCACCATTGTGCATGTGCCCTCCACCTGACGGTCTATTCATTTGGACTGCCCTCAACCCAGTCCCGCGAAAAGACTACCCGACGGATGCCGTCTATTGTGGAACGCCTAACCACCGATGAACGTGGTGCACACAAGCCTCATCCGTGCAGTTTTCGCACCGTCAGCGGCTCTGACGTGCTAAATTGCCTCTGGTGCCCAGGTTTAGCATCTTCCGTCAGCCGCTGTTAGTGAGGTCGCCGTTCGCGTAAGCCATTCGATTCTCGAACGGCATGGTTGAACTGGCCTCAACAACATCGGGTACACCGCGGCATTCTGTAATGACGGATTCTCTTGATACCCCCCCAACGGCGGTGGGTGTCGGTGTGCGTGTGTCCAAGTGGACCGCGCGTAGGAACAGTTTTCGAGGAATATTTATGTAGGGAACTTGCCGTTCTCAACGACCGAAGATGAGCTCCGTGAACTGGCTAGCGAGCATGGTGAAGTCACGTCATGCTCCGTTATCCGAGA
>Ga0310344_10003871_pt1 | contig 11131 bp, 6 predicted proteins | sample HC15DNA20200_MG_FD_203801 | JGI IMG/M metagenome (GOLD analysis project Ga0310344, IMG submission 203801) | Marine microbial communities from station ALOHA, North Pacific Subtropical Gyre - HC15-DNA-20-200_MG | ecosystem: Environmental > Aquatic > Marine > Oceanic | place: Pacific Ocean: North... | reverse complement strand
CGACCTGTTGGTCGACGGGAAGGTCGGTGAGGACGCGCTGGTGTGTCCGCAGGGCGAAACCGAATGGGTGCCCTGGTCCAGTGTTCCGGCGCTTGGTGGCGAGGGCGAGGTGGACGGGTCGGTCGTCGGGGACGACGTCGAGTCGGCTGCGGAATACATGGATTCCCTTTCGGTCGATGGGGATGCGGGGGGCGGTGACGACGGGGATACGTATTCGATTCGGGGTTCGGCCGAAACGGCTGAGCCTTCCGGTTCGGGGATTCCGCTTCCCGGGGCGGCAACCACTCCCGCGGCAACCGATGAGCAGCCGGGCAACGTCGCGCCGGAGGGTAACCGTGCTCCGCCTCGCAAACTGCCGGAACGGGTTGCGGAACCGGAGTCGGAATGGGATGAGGTCGAGGAGGATGTGCTCGTAATCGCCGACGATATGGCGGAACTGGTCGAAGTCGACGTGGATGCGCCGGGTTTTCTTGTGGAGGTGTCGCCGTACGGGATCAGTGAACGGCACGGGCGATTGATGATGGTTGTCGGCCTGTGGGGATTCGGCATCCTGGCGGCAGGCTTTGTCGTGTCGTTCACATTGTATTTGATGCGGTCGTAGTGATGGGGGTGTGGTCGAAGAGATGAACGTGAGTGAGTCATCCTCGAAACGGTACCGGGTGAAAACCGCTGGTGTGATTCGTGGCCCGTTTACGCCGGGTCGGATTCAGCAGTTGCTCGATGACGGGACAATAGGTCCGGGTGATGGGGCGTGCGCCGATGGAGAGGATTGGATCACGGTTGCGGCAGTGCTGGGTCTGCCAGTGGTGGTGCACACAGCCAGGCCCGCGTCGTCGGCGACCGGCGTGCCGCCGCGATTCGGTGGTGGTCCTCCACCCAACAGGCGGTCGGTGGTGAAACGTCCGCCGGTGGCCAGGCCGGCGGGCGGCGCGGTCGTTCCAGTCCCCCGTTCGACGCTTGGTCCGAGCGGCCCGGTGCCCGCGGGATTGCCGGGCGTGGGGACAACGCCGAAGCGGACGCCGCGGGCGTTGATGGCGATGGTCGGTCTCAGTGTCGTGCTGGCGATCACCTTTGTGGTGACCGTGCGGATGTTTCGAGGCGGCTCGGCCGGACTCGAGGACGCCGTGGATGTCGCCGGGTCGGAGTCCGTCACCAGTGGCGAGGCCGAGGAAAAATACGACAATTCGCCGGTTCCGCCAACGATGCCCAAGAAGAACCGTTCGAGCGACGACGGTGGGGGGACGGGTTTCCAGGAATGGGTGCGGAAACCTGGGGACGCGGCATTGGACAGGGCAAAACGGGTTCTCTCGAAAGCGATTCCCCGGGCTGGAGGGGGTGCGGGTCCCAAGCCGGCGTGGCCGGTGTTTCTGGATATTCCCGGGCCCTCGGACCGTGACCTGTTGCGTCGTGGTGCGGTGTTGAGATGGCCGGCGGGCGTGGGGCCTGCGCGGGATTTTGAAGGGATCCGCGAGATGGCGGTTGTGGGGGATTGGTCGGGACAGTTTGCCCGCGCGGGCGAGAGGCTGGAACTTCGTGCCGGTCCGGGTGCGGCAGCAGGTGAAAACGCGGTGCGGTTTGTCGTGCCGAAGACAGGTCGTTTTGCGGATCGCCTGGTAGTGGTGCTGGATGATGACGGGCTGTCGGACATGGAGTACGCCGAGAGGTACTCGGCGCTGTGTTGGCAGGTCCTGAAAATCACTCCAAAGGACGGTGATGACGTCTTTTTGCGTCCGTGGTCGGCTGAACGTCCCACCGGGGTTGTGCGTGAACTTCGTGTCGGCGCCTCGGTGATGCAGGTCTCGGTGTTGTCAGCGGACCTGGGTTTTGGATTGCCCGGCGACTGGTTGGATGGGGAGAAACTGCTCCCCAGCCTGTACCGCTGGGTGAAAACCGATGGGACGCCGATTGTCGACTTTGAGCGTGGCCAGACGGCTCGCGACTTTGTCGCGGTGGCTCCGAATGGAGGGGGGGGCTTCGACAAGAAAAATGATGTTCCGTCGGTTCGTGTCAGCACCTCGTTGAATGGTGACCTGGAACAGGTGATGTTTGTCTGGCGAGGTGAGCGGGATGTTGCGGCCGCCGGTCCGGGCCCCGCGAAACTCACCGCCGCCGACAGCACAGCTCTCAAGGCGATCGCGGACCGGTTGTCACGCAAGCGGAATCACGCGAAGTTCTTCGCGGGCGACGGTTTCAGCGGGAGCAACGGTCCGCAACGTGCGGCCTTTCGACGACACTCCGAAGAACTGTTGTGGGAGGATTCGCTGATCTCCGATGACTTGTCGTTGAACGCAGCGGCCGCTGCCGCGTTGAACTTTGATCCGAAGTTTCGCAGTTCCGTGAAGGGCATGAAGGACGTGCTCACCCGCGAGTACGGCAGGCAATTGATTCGTCTGCGGGAACGGATTGTGCAGTACCTGCAGAAGGCTGGGCCCGGGGAAAAGCGAAAGAACGCGGGGGCGGTTGACCGGCCGGAGAAGAGCTACGTCACCGGCCGGCTGTACTACATGTTGGAAGACGGCGGTGTTCCGGTGCCACTGGCCGTGGTCGAGTTCGTGCGGCCCGTGGGGGCCAGCACGCCACAGGCGCCGACGGCTCGGACGGCTCGGACGGCTCAGACGGCTGATCGGGATCGAGATGTCACCAACAGCGTGGGGATGACCTTTCGGTTGGTCCGGCCGGGAGATTTCATGATGGGGAGCCACGAGGCCGAGTTCGGCCGCTCGACGGTCGCCCGCGAGGAACTCCAGCATCCGGTTACCCTCACCACCGCGTACTACCTGGGGACGCACGAGGTTCGCCAGAAGGAATTCCAGGCGGTGATGGGGACCAATCCCAGTCGCCAGAAGGCTCCGGATCATCCGGTCGACCACGTTTCGTGGTCTATGGCCAAGCGGTTCTGTGATCGGCTGTCGCGGCGAGTTGATGAAAAAGCGGCCGGGCGTCGGTACCGTCTGCCCACCGAGGCGGAGTGGGAGTACGCCTGTCGTGCGGGAACGAGGACGGCGTTCAGCTTTGGTCGCCGGGCCATGCCGGATCGGGCGGCCTACAGTGCGTCGGAAGTCGACGTCCCGCTGTCAACCCGTCCGGTGGGAAGCTATCCGGCCAACCCGTGGGGGTTTTACGACATGCATGGGAATGTCTGGGAATGGTGCCGGGATTATTTTGCCTCGTATCGACCCGGTGCCGCGACCGATCCCACCGGCCCGGTGACCGGAACTCACCACGTGCTGCGAGGCGGTTCGGCGTCGGTGTTGGGGCAACACTGTCGGTCGGCCGTACGGGGCGAAGCCGTTTCTGACGGGCCGGATGCTTCTGGGCGGGGTCGGTTTGAAGTGATCGGTGACTTTGGACTCCGTGTCGTGATGGAGACGCCACGAGCGAGGCCAGGAAGCGGTCAGCGGAAGCGGAGTCCGTGATGTCCCGGTCAAGAAAGCGATTTTACGTTCGGTACCGGGGACGAGTGCTGGGCCCGCTGTCGATTCACCAGCTCGAGGTGATGGAGCGGCGCGGTGAATTGACCTCGTCGCACGAGGTGAGCGAAGACCGGAAGAACTGGGGGCCGCTGGAAGGTCTCGAGGAACTGTTCCCTCCCCCGCCGGAAGACGACAAGCCATCGGAACCTGCCAAGTCTCCGGAGCCGCAGACACCGCCGGGGGGGGCGCCGCCGCAGCGACCGCTACGACGTCGCCGTCCGTTCCGACAAGCGGTGAAGCCGGTACTGCCGGCTCCCGTGGGGCCAGGTTACGCGGCCAGGCCCGCAGTGTCGTCGAGGGAGGGGCAGCCGTCCGGCGGTGTGCCCCGCACCACGCTGTCGACACAGCACGCCGTTGCGGCGGTGGCGGTGGCCGGTTGCCTGATTTTTGCCGTGGTCTGGTCGGCAGTGAGTTCGATGGGCGAATCGCAGGGTTCAGGCTCTGCGAAAACGGAAGAACCCGAAGGTCGTTCGATTTCGACAACGGCGGTCAGCAGTTACAGCCGCAAAACTGAAGATGGTGAGATCGAGGTGGGGATCAGCAGCGAATCGCTGGACGCGATTCGCCAGGAACAGGTGGGCCAGAAATGGTGTTGGGCGGCGTGCATCCAGATCGTGCTGAGGGCGTACGGATTTGATCGAACGCAAGGCGAAATTGTTCGACGGACCTTTGGTGATTCCCGGGACGAGGGGGCAACCCTGCCGGCTATCGCGAGCAACCTCGAGGGATGGACTCTCAATAAGGGCGGTGAGTCGGTCGTCCTGAGCTGCAAGATTCCGGTGTTTTTGACCGCGGAACCGGGGGGCGCGAATGATGTCAAGCCGCAATTGGCCCCCGGGTTGGGGCATATGATCGAGCAGTTGAAGCAGGGGCGCCCGTTGATCATCGCCTACCACCACCCCGATCTCGATGGAGACGGGCGGCCGGATGGTGGGCATGCGGTGGTGATTACTGCTGTCAAGTACCGTAAGAATCCCGGCGGAAAGCCCACGATCAGCGAGATCGTGGTCCGGGATCCTTCCGGACACTTTTCGAGAACTCGCGGGCGGCGGATCCTTCGGCCAGACGAGTATCGGAACTGCGACGGCAGTGTTTACGTGATTCCCATTGAATAGATTCGGGTGAAGTGAAACATGTCCAGTTCATCTCGCGGCGGCTTTCACGTGAAGGCGCGGGGCCGAACGATTGGCCCCGTGTCGCTGGAACAACTGGAAAGGCTGCTGCGTCGCGGCGAGGTCGAGCCGGCCGATTCGGTCCGTGATGACAGCGGGACGTGGTGCCGACTCTCGGAACTCGAGGCGCTGTTTCCCCCGGAAGAGGAAGTGGTTGTCGAAGAAAGGGAAGAGCCGGTGCAGCCAGTGCAGCCAGTGCAGCCAGTGCAGCCAGGTGGTCCGCCCGCGTTTGCTTCCCCCCCCCCAGGCATGGGGGGCGAATACCCGGGAGACATGGGGCAACGCCGGTCGATCGGGATCGGTTGGATCATTGGAGGGGGCGTGGCCGTGATCCTGCTGGCTGTGGGATTGTTCTTTGGCCTGTCCGGCGGCGGAGATTCCGATGGCACGGACGTGGCTTCTGCCGGTCCGCCTGCCGCCACCGACGATCCGGCCGGTGAGGTGGAAACCGGCGGTAACGAGCCTGGCAACAAGCCGGCTGAGCAACCGCCCGAGAAACCAGCCAACAAACCGGCTGCGAAGCCAGCGGCTGAACCGAAATCAGAACCGAAACCAGAACCGAAACCAGAACCGAAATCCGAACCGAAATCCGAACCGAAATCCGAACCGAAATCCGAACCGAAACCAGAACCGAAATCAGCAGCCAAGAAGCCGTCAGCCAAGAAATCGTCAGCCAAGAAATCGTCAGCCAAGAAATCGTCAGCCAAGAAATCGTCAGCCAAGAAACCGGCGGAGTCCGGGCCCGCGTACGTGGTCAAGCGCTTTCTTGACCTCCGAGACACTCGCCGCCTGAAGAACCACCGGTTGCCACTGGCCAACCTGCCTGGTGCTCCCTCGTCGGTGGCGAAGGTATCCGGCTTGTCGTTGGTGGGCGCCGACCTGATGGATGACCTTGTCGAGACCGAGACCGGCGACGGGGGGCGTTCCCTGGTGGTCCGCGGGACGATGCCCGCAGGCGACGGCTGTTCAGCCACTCAACTGGTTCCCATCGTCCGATTTGCTGTCGACGACAAGGGCGCGGGATGCTTCTGGAGTGATGACGACGACGTGGTCAAAAAGTTCTTGCCTCAGCTTCAGTGGTGCGGCCTCTCTTTTCGGGTGGGCGGGGACCAGGTGCATTATGTCGGGCTGCGGAAACCGTTGGCGCTGAAACCTCCGCTGCCTCGGCTGGCTTTCAAGGACCAGGAATACCGTCTTCCCCTGAAGTTCGACCAAGTGACCGAAAAGGTGGCAGGGCAATCGATGATCGAAGGTGGCAGGATCGAATCCGGGGGGAAGCCGTTGTGCCGTATCGTGACCCGGCGTGCGGGCAACCGCTCCGTGTCGTTTGTGCTCGACGACGTCCGTCGTTTTCTGGCGGATCGGGGCGAGATTGGCCTGGCGATTGAACGTGAAGACGATCTTCAACGGGTCTTTTTGCGGATCCGCCTCGTGCCGGAATGGGGTGACTTGCGGGACAAGTTCCGGGATGAACGGAAAGAAATGGCTCGCCTCAATTCGGTGGCCAGGCTGGCCGCTTCGACCGCCAAAAAGAGCGGCGGGAAGCGGCTGGTGATGAGTTCCAACGACGCGTTGCTGTCGTTTATCGAGGACACGTTGAACCTGGATCCTCCAGATGCGGACGCAGGCGCCACGAAGCTCGCGGAATTCGCCAGACAGGTGGCCTCCGGCGCGGCGAAGGTTATCAGGGAGAACAAGGCCCGGGTCGGAAAACTGATGAAGGACGAGAAGCAACTGGAGTTGAGTCGCAGGCAGTTGGTCGGTGCGGTGGTTCGGCTGCGGTTGCTTACCTGGCTCCGGCACCGGGGAAGCAGGATCCACATTCCCCGGATTTCCTTGTAGGCTGGAGTGTGAGTCGAGGTGATGTGCGTGTTGGTTGGATGAAGGGTTGGATGAAATGTCGACAGGTGATAGTAATTTAAATTACGAGACGGATCCTCAGAAGTTGATGGATGACATCAGGGACTGGCTGGGATCTGCGGATCAGACGGTGACGCAAAAAGTTGAGGACATGGTCGTGGCCTATGGCAATCTCTGCCGGGCGGTCAACGACCGCTTGCGTCGTTGCCAGGAGAACCTGCGGTTGAACCTGTGGTCAGCGGCTATTCAACTGTCGGAGATTGAGCCGAACCTGCCGGATCGGTTTGCCCTTCTTGCCTTCGAGGAACTGCCCGAACTGTTGGATCGATGTTCGATGTACGAAGAACTCGAGACGCCGCCGACGCTGTTGACGGACATCTACGGAGAGCTCAACGAAGGTTACGAACAGCATGTTCCACTCGAGAGACTGTTTGCCCGGTATCGTCTGCTGACCCTGAAGCGTGTGCCGTTGAAGGATCGATTGAAAGTGGCCCGCGGCCTGGCGTCCAAGGACAGCCAGGCGCATTTCTGGGAAGATGATGTGATCGGCCTGGAGAGGTCCCGGATCGAGGAGATCAAGGAAGAGGCCAAAGCAGCCTACGCTGCTGAAGACAAGAGCGCCCTGTTGGAACTCAAGGCCGAACTCCAGAGTCCGGACTGGTTCGAGTTGCCAAAGACGCAGGTGATCGCCGTGGTCGACAAGGCGGTCAAGGGGGCGGAAACCGCACAGAGTCGGGATCGGCTGCCCGAATTGACCGATTCGCTGGGTGCGCAATGGGATTACTGGGGACGGTCATTCCAGGAATCGGATCCCGTGGCGCTGCTGCAAAACCCGAACTTTCTGACCGTAATCAAGATGGTTGACGACTGGTTCGACCATGCCGAGAAAATCGGCGTGCTGGATACCGATCCGCTGTACATCCAGGTGGCACCGATCAACGAGGCCGTCGTGGCTCTGCAGGCGGCCGCTGAACAGGCCTCTGAGTGGTCTGACAAGATTCAGAAGTTGCGCGAGGTCCTCCGCGATTCCTCCACGTCCAGGAATCAGATCGAAAACGCCTGGGAGGGAGTCCGTCGTTTGGGCCTTCCGCCCGCGGAATTGAAGGACGTGTATGATCAGCGGATGAAATCCCTCTGGTGGAAGGGGAACTGGGAACGCGTCCTGGGTGTTGGTTTGTTCGTTGCCCTGGTGCTGGCAGGGATTGTCTTCGCAATTGTCGCGAAAAGTTGATTCTGGAGAATGCCGTGGCTGGAGAGTCGGGTCAGTATTTTGTTCGGCGACGTGGGCGGATCATGGGTCCGTTTGACGTGGTTCAATTGCAACGGATGTTGAGGCGGGGAAACGTCAATCGAGGTGACGCCTGCTCGGTGGATCGCCGCAATTGGACACGGCTGGAAGATGTCGAGGAGTTGTTTCCCAGGGAAGTCATCCTGGACCCGCCGGAACCGGACGACGACGGTGGCTCTCAAGAGGGGGGAGCGATCAGTACGCAGGTCGCGGCTGAGGCCGGCGAGTGGTATTACCACCACCAGGGGAATGAAAATGGTCCGGTGACCGAGGACAAGATCAGGGAATTGATCGCCAGTGGCGTTCTTTCCGCGTTCGACAGCGGGTGGAAAGAGGGGTTGCCGGATTGGCAACCGTTGGGTGATTTGTTCGAATTTCCACAGACGGGCATGCAGCCGGGGATGCAGCCAGGGATGATGCAGCCGGGCATGCAGCAGCCGGGGATGATGCAGCCGGGCATGCAGCAGCCGGGGATGATGCAGCCGGGGATGATGCAGCCGGGGATGATGCAGCCGGGGATGATGCAGCCGGGGATGATGCAGCCGGGCATGCAGCAGCCGGGCATGCAGCAGCCGGGGATGATGCAGCCGGGGATGCAGCCGCAAGGGATCAATATCACGGTCGGGGCCGGGGCGTCCGGTCCGGCTGAGGGGCAGGCTGGGGCCGGCCTGATTGCGTGCGGCTATGTTTTTGCCATCCTTTTCCCCCTCGTTGGATTCATTCTGGGAATCGTGGCCTGTGTCAGGGGGCAAGCCGCCCATGGTGTGGCACACATCCTGATTTCGTTGGTGGTGTTTATGCTCACTTACTCTTACCTGATGGCGAATCAACGACTCTATCGGCTGGGTTTTGTTGTCGATTCGGTGTTGAGCGTGGTGGGCTAGTCCGGTCGACTGATGCCCCTGGGGGTTCGAGGTGTCCGAGCAGAACGAGCAGTTGATCGAACAGCTTCAGCGGCCGTTTCCGACCCCGACGCGGTTTGGCTGGTTGCGGTTGTGGCGTCGAGAGTCGGCCAGCGCGGTTGGCTTGACGGTGATCTTGGTGATCATCGGTCTGGGACTGCTGATGGCCGGTCGATTTCAGTGGCCGGTCTCCGATCCGGGAATCCCCAGCGTGAAGGTTTCGGCGGTGTCGTTGTCCGAGGCACAGCGGCAGGAACTGTCGTTGCCCGAGACCTCGATGGCCACCACCGCCCAAGCGCGGTCGGCCGATGTCCAGGCGAAGACCACTTCGGTCGAACGCAGCAAGGCCACGCGGGTGGCGGAAAGCGGGACGAAGGTGTCGGACCAGGCGACTGGTGCTGCGGCAGCCGCGCTTGCCGACAACGTCGCGGTGAGCGACGAGGCCCGCCAGGCGATCAGGCAGGCACAGGGGAAACTCAAGGCGCTGGCGGAGGCCATCACCCTTGGTGACGGAAAGACCAAGCTGAAGGTCAAGCCGGGAGACGGAAAGTCGGCCGAGTTCTTCGGGATCAAGAGCTCCGGCAGCCGCTTCGTGTATGTCATCGACCGTTCCGGGAGTATGGCTGCCGGGGATGGCAGGTTCCTCAAGGCGAACAAGGAACTGCTGATGTCTGCTTTGCGATTGAGGTCGCGGCAGCAGTTTTTTGTTTGCTATTTCAATGTTGGCCAACCCGTGACGATGGGGGGCGGCTATGTCAAAGCCAATCGCAACGGCAAGCAGAAGCTGGCCAACTGGATGGTGAACGTGTCTCCCTCCGGCGGTACCGAACCATCGGTGTCGCTGGAAACTGCCGTCAGGATGAAGCCCGACGCCGTGTTTCTGCTGACCGATGGCGGATTCGACGGGGCAGCCCTGCAACGTCTCAGGCAGATCAACCCCCCGGGGAAAAACCAGGTGTCGGTCAACACCGTCGCTTTTGTCAGTCGCGGTGGAGAACAGCAACTCAAGCAGATCGCGGCGGAGAATCGCGGCGACTACAGGTTCGTACCGTAAGGGGCTTCCCAGGGACTTCAGGTGGAAAACGAAAACAAGGTTGACGAGGCCGAAGCGCTGAGCCAGCCGTTCCCCCCGCCGCGGCGATTCGGGTTCCTGCGGCTGTGGCGACAGGACTCCGCCATCTCGCTGGCCCTGTCGCTGGCATTGGCCTTGGCGATGCTGATCGTCCTGGTCGCATTCAACCTGGAATGGTCGGAAGAGAAGCCGGCCGTTCCCACGATCCAGGTGACAGCGGTCTCGCTGTCACCGTCGGAGCGGGCGGAGATCGAACTGTCCGATCCCGCGGCTGGTGGAACGGAAGTCCGTGAGGATGACGTCAACAGTTCCTCCTCGCCCGCAGCGGAAAATCCGGAACTCGTCGATGCGGAGCCCGGCCCGTCGTCGTTGGAGAGCCCGGTGCCGGGGGGCGACGATGCGGGTGACACGACTGTCGTGGAGGACGCGTTGACCGACGTCGAAAAGGCCACCGAGGGGATCGATAAAGCCCGGAAGAAGTCCGTTGCCAGGAAAAAGGCCGCTGCCAAGGCGAAAGCCGAGGCCGCTGCCGAGGCGAACGGCGGCGATGTTCCGATCTCCGATCAATCGATCCGCAAGCTCTTCGATGGCCGCAAGAGTCCGGGAAGTCGCAAGAAACTTGCCATGCGGGATGGTGGCAGCCTGCAGACCGAGGCGGCGGTGCAGTTGGGGCTGGTGTGGCTGGCGAACCACCAATCGGCCGAGGGACGGTGGGGCCTACACGACTTCCCTGGTCGTCACAATTGTGGTGCAGAGTGCACGAGGCCGGGGATCAACAGCAATACGGGCGCAACCGGTTTGGCGCTGCTTCCGTTCCTGGGGAGTGGCCAGACTCACAAGAGCGGCAACTTCAAGAAAGTGGTCCTCGGCGGGTTGACCTGGCTGGTGAACGACCAGGATCCCAAGACGGGGGCATTTGCCAGCATTGGTGCCGGAAACATGTACGCGCATGGCCTGGCGACGATTGCCCTGTGCGAGGCCTGGGCATTGACCGAGGACAGTTGGCTGCGTGGTCCGGCCCAACGGGCGATCGGATACGTAATCCGGGCTCAATCTCCCTCGGGAGGGTGGCGATATTCCCCCGGGAGAGATCATGACACCAGTATGATTGGCTGGCAGATGATTGCGCTGATGAGTGGGCGAGCCGGTGGTCTGTTGCCGAAAAACCACGCCCAGGTGATGTTCGATGCGTCGCGGTATCTCGATGCAGCCCAGGTCGGCTACCAGTATGGCTACCGGCCTGGCGGTCGCGGGAAATTGGCAATGACCGCCGAGGGTCTGCTGTGTCGGCAGTTTCTTGGTCGGAAACGCTCTCACCCCGGATTGGTCAACGGGGTCAGGCACTTGGAGAGGCATCTGCCAGG
>Ga0310344_10003869_pt1 | contig 11133 bp, 10 predicted proteins | sample HC15DNA20200_MG_FD_203801 | JGI IMG/M metagenome (GOLD analysis project Ga0310344, IMG submission 203801) | Marine microbial communities from station ALOHA, North Pacific Subtropical Gyre - HC15-DNA-20-200_MG | ecosystem: Environmental > Aquatic > Marine > Oceanic | place: Pacific Ocean: North... | reverse complement strand
CAAATTATATAAAGGAAACTACCAGAAAACTATTTTCATATGGACTTACTCCTGAATTATTATCAAATGTAGTTACTGGAACAAATTCAAAATGTATTATTATTGACAAAATTGGATATCTTGCCAAGCATTATTGGGGTGCAAAATTTGCATATATAGGAGGTGGTTTTTCAACTGGTGTTCATAATGTTATGGAACCTGCTATCGCAAAACTCCCAACAATTTTTGGACCTAAATATCACAATTCACACACAGCTGAAGAATTAATTAAATACGGTGGAGGCTTCACTGTCAACAGCAATAATGAGTTTATAAATGTAATAAAAAAGCTCATTCAAGATGACAGTTTCTACTCTAATTCGAGTTTAGCCTCATCAGAGGTGATTAATCGTAATCTCGGGTCTTCTTCTAGGGTACTACGAGGAATCCTAAGTGACTGAAATTGCCTTTAAACTAAATTTTCATAATTTGAAAAATAATGAAAATCAAATAAAAATATTTAAGTATGGTATCCATATTATTTATGGTGAGAGTGGAATTGGAAAAAGTTACTTTTGTCGGAAACTTGCAGGGAATAAACCGATAAATTCTAAATGTAATTTTGAAATTTCTGGAATTACTGGATTTAAAACTATAATGTTAGTCAATCAAAACCCCGACACACAAATTGTTGCTCCTACCGTTGAACGTGAACTAGCTTTTAATTTTGAAAATTTAGGTTTTGAATCAAATCTTATTTTAAAGAGAATTGATTCTTTGAATAAAAAATTTAATTTCCCATTTTCTATGAATCAACATCCTCAAACCTTATCTGGTGGAGAAAGAGAAATTTTGAATTTTTCTACAGCAATATCTGTAGACCCAGAATGTTTATTAATTGATGATGGTTTTGCATTTTTAAACTCCAATTCAAAAAATTATTGTTTTGATATTCTTCGCTCATGGCAAAATGAAACTAATTCAATCGTTATATGGTTTACATCCAATCAAGAAGATTTAAAATTATCAAATTTTAAATGGTTTCTAAATAAGAATAATTTGTCAAAAGCCCATGATGATAATGTTTTAAACCAATTGCCAAAATTTAAAATTCCTAAAGGACATTTAATTCTTGCCATCGATAAACTTAATTTTTCATTTCTAGATAATTCCAACATTTTTTCTAATGTCTCCAGAAAAATTGGTCCATTCAGATCTTTGGGAATTATTGGCAATAATGGTTCTGGAAAATCTACGCTTGCTTCTCTTATCACTAAGACTCTAATTCCAGACTCTGGCTCTATCGATATTAATTTAAATGGAAAAAAACCTGACATTGGAATAGTACCTCAATCACCAGAACGAATATTTGGAGCCCATACTCCTGAAGAGATTGGTAAAATGTTAATAATTGAAAAAATTGCAGATAATACCCTCATAGCAAGAATTAAAGATTCTTTAGAACGATTTTCCGTGGAATGGGATAGTATATCAAATAAATTATTTGGAAATTTAAGTTTATCTGAATCTAGAATTGTACTTCTCGTACTTATATCTCATTGCAATTATAATCTCATTATTTTTGATGAGCCAATGTTTTCATTAGGCACTAAACTTCGTAACATAATGATTGAATTCCTTGCCGAAGTTCTTCAAATTAAATATCTTATTCTGATTACCCATAACTGTGATGAATTAAACTCTATATGTGATAAAACAGTTATAATTAAAAATAAAACATTGTTACAAACAGAAAAACGAATTGACTAGATCCGTTCCTGAAAAGAAAAGAATTACCCACCCAACAAGGGTAATAACCCTCGCAAATTTATTAAGTGTATTGCGCGCATTTCTTACTTTACCAATTATTTACAGCCTTGCTCATAATAAAATTGTTTGGGCTGTACTCTTAATTATTATTGCCATTATTACTGATTGGCTTGATGGATATTATGCCAGAAAAGCTCATGAGGTTTCTAGTATTGGTAAAATATTAGATCCAGTTGCTGATTCTATTGTAATTGCTGGAGTTGCTCTTTTTATTACCTTAGACTCATCAAGAAACTTTCCCTTATGGTTTTTTATTTTTTATGTTATTAGACAACTAACAATTACTTTGAGTGGAGTTTATAGTTTAAATCATACAAATGTAATCCTTGGTGCTAATATTTTAGGAAAATGGACAGTTGGAATTACTTCTTGTTCAATACTATTATATATAATTAATTATATAGAATTAGGTTTTTATGTACTTATTCTTGCTACAATTTTAGCTTCTATAAGTTGGTTACAGTATCTTCAAAGAAACTTCTCAAAGTTGTAAGGCAGAATTCAATAGAATATACTGCTAAATATTCCGACCTATTTGATTGTTAAGATTCTCTAATTCTTGTAAATTTAAGACATAATGTCAGAATTTAAATTGTATTCAGAATTTGCTTGTACGGGCGATCAAAAAAGCGCTGTAAGTAAATTAAAACACGGTATAGAAAACAATGAAAAATGGCAAACGCTTCTTGGGGTTACTGGAAGTGGAAAAACCTTTACTATGGCTAATTTGATACAAGAAATTCAAAAACCAACAATAATCATGTCTCATAATAAGACTTTAGCTGCTCAACTATATGGAGAGTTTAAAAGCCTATTTCCAAACAATTCTGTTGAGTTCTTTATTAGTTATTATGATTATTATCAGCCTGAAGCCTATTTGCCAGTCACAGATACTTTTATCGAAAAAGATTCTTCCATAAATGAGGATATTGACCGCTTAAGATTGAAAGCTACTGAATCTTTGCTGACGAGGAAAGATGTTATTGTTGTTAGTTCTGTATCTTGTATATACGGTATTGGTTCTCCTGATGATTACCAAAATAAGGTTGTAAAGATTGAGAAGGGAAAAAAAATAGTTTTACGAAATATTTCCAGGCAATTGATTGAGATTTATTATGTTAGAAGTGATAGCGTTTTTGAAAGGGGGAGATTCAGAGTCCGAGGAGACATCATAGAAATATTTCCAGCTTATGAAGATCATGGAATTCGTATAGATTTGTTTGGAAATGAGATAGAATCTATTAAACGTTTTAATCCTTTAACTGGAGAAGTATTGGGACAGGATGATATGGTTTTTATTTATCCGGCGAAACATTTTGTTACTGACGATGAATCGATTGGAAAAATTATTGATTTAATTAAAGATGAATTAGCATTTCGTTTAGACTATTTACTAAGAGAAAATAAACTATTAGAGGCTCAAAGACTTGAACAAAGAACAAATTTTGATATTGAAATGATGCTTGAAGTTGGATATTGCTCAGGAATTGAAAATTATTCTCGTTACTTCTCTGGTCGAAAGGAAGGTGAACGTCCTTATACTTTACTAGATTATTTTCCTGATGATTACATAATGTTTCTTGATGAGTCACATGTAACTCTACCACAAATCCAAGGAATGTATCATGGCGATCGAAGTCGAAAAGAAACTCTAGTAGAATATGGTTTTAGATTGCCATCAGCTTTGGATAATCGACCATTAAAATATAATGAGTTTGAATCTTGTATAAACAATGCAATCTTTGTTTCAGCAACACCATCCGAACGAGAACACTCATATACTGGAGGTACCGTCGTCGAACAAATAATTAGACCTACGGGTTTAATTGATCCTATAATTGATGTAAGGTCTACATCTGGTCAAATAGATGATCTTATTGGAGAAATTAAAAACAGAGTAGTTAAAAAGGAGAGGGTTCTCGTTACTACTCTTACTAAAAGGATGTCAGAAGATTTATGTGACTATCTCATGGGTGTTAACCTAAAGGTAAGATACCTTCATTCTGATATTGATTCATTAGAAAGAGTTAAAATTCTTAGAGAATTACGTCTTGGAACATTTGACGTACTTGTTGGTATTAATCTTCTGCGTGAAGGATTAGACCTTCCCGAGGTTTCTTTAGTAGTTGTATTAGATGCTGATAAAGAAGGTTTCCTTAGATCCGCACGATCATTAATGCAAGTAGCGGGTCGTGCATCACGAAATGTTAATGGGCGAGTTATTTTTTATGGAGATAAAGTTAGTAACTCAATGAAAAGTGTTATAGAAGAGTCTGACAGAAGAAGGAATATTCAAATTGCTCACAATAAAAAATTCGGTATAATCCCAAAAACGGTAAAAAAGACTACAGACGATGTTCTTCTTTCAACATCGGTTGCCGATACCAGAAAAATTAATGATCTACCTAAAACTTCTTATGAATTAGATGTTTTAAGTTCATTGGATCTAGATATTGCACTTGATATAATGACAAATGAAATGCTTGAGGCTGCTGATAATCACGATTTTGAAAAAGCTGCAATTATAAGAGACGAGATAGAAAATCTCCAAACGAAAATGATTAAATGAAAATATTAGTTACTGGAGGTGCTGGATACATAGGTTCACATGTAGTCCTTGAACTGATTGAAAAAGGTCAAGAAGTTTTGATATTGGATGATTTGACAAGCGGCAGTAGAGTCAACATTTCATCTGATGCAACTTTTATAGAAGGTTCTACATTAGATGAGGATATATTGAATAATATTTTGTCAACTAATGTAGATGCAATAATTCATCTTGCTGCCTCAAAGGCTGCTGGCGAATCAATGTTGTTACCAGAAAAATATTCAAAAAATAATATTATAGGTACTCTAAATCTTTTAAACGCTATGATAAAAAATAATATTCAAACCATAGTTTTTTCTTCATCAGCATCAGTTTATGGTTATCCTGAATATTTACCTTTGGATGAAAAACATCCAACAGAACCAATTAATTATTATGGACATACAAAACTAGCTATAGAACAATTTCTTAAATGGTACAGCGACTTAAAGGGTTTAAGTTTTGCTTCGCTACGTTACTTTAATGCGGCCGGCTACGATAAAAAAGGTCGAATAATTGGTTTAGAACAAGATTCCGCTAATCTTTTACCATCTATAATGGAGGTTGCGAACAAAGTACGTTCTGAATTAAAGATATTTGGTGATAATTATAATACAGATGATGGTACAGGTGTAAGGGATTACGTTCATGTCACAGATATAGCATCAGCGCATTTTAAAGCTTTAAATTATTTGCGAAAAGGAGAAAATATAATTTTAAACCTATCCTCAGGAAAAGGTTATTCTGTACTAAATGTTGTTGAAAAAGCCAAAGAGGTTACTGGTATGGAAATACCTTATAAAATTGTTTGTCCAAGAGAAGGAGATCCTGGAACATTAGTAGCAAGTGCAAAACTTGCTAAAGAGACACTTAATTGGGTTCCAAAAAATACAAATTTGAATTATTTGATAGAATCCATGTGGAATATCTATAAAAAAAATTAATGAGGAATTTTTGTGACGGAAATTGAAAAAATAAGAAGAAGTTCTGGAATAATTGGAAATTCAGATCAAATCGAAGAAATTCTTGAGACGATCATTCAAATAGCCCCAATCGACATTTCAGTGCTTATTTTAGGAGAGTCTGGAACTGGAAAAGAAATTATTGCAAAAGCTATTCACCAAGAAAGTGACCGCTTGACAAAATCATTAGTTACAGTTAATTGTGGTGCAATTCCAGAAGGTTTAATTGAGAGTGAACTCTTTGGTTATAAAAAAGGTGCCTTTACAGGAGCGGCAGAGAACCGAAAGGGATATTTCGAAGAAGGTAATAATGGAACAGTTTTTTTAGATGAAATTGGAGAGATGCCAATATCCACCCAAGTAAAATTATTAAGGGTCTTAGAGACTGGCGAATATATGAGAGTAGGTGACCCTAAAACTCGTAATGTTGATGTAAGGATAATTGCCGCAACGAATAAAAATCTCTTAGAAGAATCGACTAAAGGTTTTTTTCGTAAAGATCTTTTTTATCGTTTGAGAACTGTTACTATAGAAGTACCCCCATTAAGAAATCGTTTAGATGATTTAGATTTGCTTGTAGACAGATTCTCATTGATCTTCTCTAAATCGAATGATATAGTATTTAGAGGTTTTAGTGCTGATGCAATAAGAATGATGAGACAATATGATTGGCCAGGGAATGTTCGAGAGCTTAAGAATTTTGTTGAAAGCATTATTTTATTAGAAAAAGGGATGAAAATTTCAAGCGAAATGGTATTAAAACATTTAGAGCCGTTAGTAGGACAAATTGGGAAGTCACCGAACCTACCAGTTCCAGTAGATAAATCATCAGAACAAGCTGAACGTGAACTTATTATTCAACAATTACTTTTTCTCAGAAAAGATATGCGTGACATTAAAGAATCATTAAATCAAATGCCCATAAATTCTGACCCTGAAATTAGTTATTTTAATAAAGAATTTGAAGTAGATATCAATTCATCAGATAAATCATTAGAAAACTCGATAAATTCAAAAGCTATTGGAGATTTAAGCTTTAAAGATATAGAAATAGAATTGATTTCTCGAACCTTAAAGAAAAATGCGAACAATAGAAGAAAAACGGCACGTATCTTGGGAATTAGCGAAAGAACTTTATATCGAAAAATAAAAGAATATGATCTTGAAAAAGATTAACACCAAAGTTGTATTTAATATTAAAAATTAATAATTGTGACTTTTTTTAAAAAAGAAATATCTTCCAAAAAATTTTATTTATTTCCTTTTCATAATTTTTCATTGGTTTTTCTATTAACTTTTCTTGGTTGCGGTATTTACTCTTTCAATGGCTCAATACCTCCTCATATTAATACTATATCAATTCCATTATTTCTTAATGAAACTGCTGAATTTGGTATTTCTGAGGCTGTTACTGATGAAGTAACGAATGTCTTTTTAGAAGAAAATATACTAAAAATTAGACGTGAAGCAGATTCCATATTAAGAGGAATTATTAAAAAAGTTGATGATCAACCATATACATACTCTGAGAGTGAAGAGGTTTTAGAGTACAGATATAGTGTAGGAATAACTGTCGAATGGTTTGATGTAAAAGAAGAAAAGATTTTATTAAACAAAAACTATACAAATTGGGGCTCTTACAGTTTAACCGTAGATGTTGCATCTGATGGGATTGATAACGATGGCGACGGGAAAATTGATTCTGATGATCCGGATGAATCTGGTGATGCAAGAAAACTTGCTATGAAAGCTGCGGTTATGAAAATTTCTGAAAATATTATTAATGACATAGTTTCTACATGGTAGGTAAAAAATGAAAAAAAATGTAAGAATTTCAGATTTAAAAAATCATATTGGAGAAAAAGTAACGTTAAATGGCTGGGTTTATAATAAAAGATCAAGCGGAAAAATTTGGTTTATAATTATTAGGGATGGAACTGGTTATACTCAAGGTGTAATAATAAAAGAAAATGTGTCAGATGAAGTTTTCAATCTCGAGCAAGCAATTACTATAGAATCATCTATTTCTATATCAGGAATAGTTAAAAAGGATAAAAGAAGTGTTGGGGGATATGAATTAGATATAACCAATATTAAAGTGATTCAAATTTCTGAAGATTATCCAATTAGTAAAAAGGAGCATGGTACAGCATTCCTAATGGATAATAGGCATTTGTGGATTCGTTCTAAAAGACAAAATGCAATATTGAAGATAAGATCTCAAGTCACTAAATCTATTCGAGATTATTTTGATAGCAATGGTTTTTTCAATCTTGATACCCCAATTTTTACATCTAATGTTTGTGAAGGTACGACCACACTTTTCAAAACCGACTATTTTGGTCAAAAAGCTTTTTTATCTCAAAGTGGCCAACTCTATAATGAAGCTAATATTATGTCTTTTGGAAAAGTTTATTCCTTTGGGCCAACCTTTAGGGCAGAAAAATCAAAAACTAGAAGACATTTAACTGAATTTTGGATGGTTGAACCAGAAATAGCATTTTGTAATTTGGAAGAAAATATGAATTGGGGAGAGGGATTAATTTGTCATATAGTAAAATGGGTTCTAGAAAATTGTCAAAAAGAACTTATTATTCTTGAAAGAGAAATTAATATTTTAGAAAAAATAAAATCTCCATTCCCAAGAATAACTTATAATGAGGCCATAGAAATAATAAATAAAGATGAGAAAACCATTCAGTGGGGGGATGACTTTTCAAGTGGAGACGAAAAAAAGATTACAGATTATTTCCAGAGTCCAGTAATTGTTCACAGATTCCCATCTTCAATAAAAGCTTTTTATATGAAAAGAGACTCAAAAGATAAAAGTCTTGCTTTAGGAATGGATATTCTTGCTCCTGAAGGTTATGGAGAAATAGTTGGTGGGGGTGAGCGAGAAGATAATTATTATGAATTAAACAAACAGCTATCAGAAAGCAAATTATCAAAAGATGATTTTAAATGGTATTTAGACCTTAGAAGATATGGATCAGTTCCTCATTCAGGCTTTGGCTTAGGACTAGAAAGAACTGTATCTTGGATTTGTGGACTTTCACATTTACGGGAGGCTATTCCTTTTCCTAGAATGATTTATAGGCTTGACCCCTAGTTTTTTGTTTTTCTTAATTTTAAATTTTCTATTATTACTAACCTGACTATTACTACAAAATCCCAGACTAATAGTGAAAACAAAATATAGAATTGCCGTATTTGGTTCATCTAAATGCGGTAAAACGGTTAGAGAAATAGCACAAAATACCGGAAGAATATTAGCCCTCAACAATTCAATAGTTTATTGTGGAGGTAGAGGGGGAGTAATGGAATCAACTTCAAAAGGTGTGCGAGATGCTGGAGGTGTAGTTGTAGGGATCTTACCAAATAATGATATGTCAGAATGTAATGACTATGTAACTATTCCAATTTTATCTGGTATGGGTGAAGGTAGGAATAACCTTATTGCAAATTCAGTTCAAGGAGCAATAGCAATATGTGGTTCATATGGTACTTTATCAGAAATATCTCACACATTATCCCAAATAAACCTGTCATGACTATTAATTCCTGGGATATACAAGGATGTATCAAGGCAACTACACCAGATCAAGCTGTTAAAAAATTATTGGATAATATAATTTGATAAATAATGATAAAACTGTAGGTGCTAAAATTAGGGTAACGGGAAATATTCAACGAGTTGGATATCGTTATTTTGTCCAAAATTGGGCGGAAGATTTTGGGCTTGGAGGGTGGGTAAAAAACAAATCTGATGGATCCGTTATTATGCAATTAGAGGGTCGTAAAGATAATGTTGAGAAACTATTGACCGAACTAAAGGAAGGAACAGAAAATGTTGTTATTGAAAATATAAAAGTTGACTGGTTAAGTTTTGAAAACAAATTCAGAAATTTTAAAGTAATCTTATAAGTTATAATATTTTGTCTATATGAAAATTGCTTTGTGCCAAATAAATCAAACTGTCGGTAAACTAGAAACTAACAGAGATAAAATAATCTCTTATTATAAAAATTCAATAGCAGAAGGCTCTGACCTTACCGTTTTTCCTGAGTTAGCAATTACTGGTTATCCGCCTCAAGATCTCTTGTTTGAAAAAAACTTTATAGAAATAAGTGAAGAATCTTTTGATAAAATTTGTTCGGAAGTAGGTTCGATCCCGCTTATTCTAGGTCATGTTTATCAAGAATCAAAATTTTTATATAACGCCGCATCAATTCTACAAAATGGGAAAGTCGTTGGTCGACATAAGAAAATATTGCTTCCTAATTATGATGTTTTTGATGAACACCGTTATTTTTCTCCTGGAACAGAATCAAAAACTATAGAAGTATTTATAAATGGTTCTTCAATTTCTATCGGCTTGCAAATATGTGAAGATTTATGGAATGATTCTTATAGCCGAAATGTTACTAGAGAGCTTATTGAAGATGGTTCAGATTTAATTATTAATATTTCTGCCTCTCCTTACTCATCTGGAAAATCTGGATATCGAGAAAAACTCATAAAAGAAAGAGTCTTAAAATTTTCCACACCTTTTCTTTATTGTAATCTTGTTGGAGCTCAAGATGAGCTAATCTTTGATGGCAACTCTCTTTCCTTTACTAAAAATGGTAAGATTAATGCAAGAGGCCGTTCTTTTGAAGAAGAAATGATAATGGTTAATTTTAATAAAAACGATGAAATTCCGGCCAAGAAAATATCTAGGGAAGAGGAACTGTTTTTAGCATTAAAACTTGGAATAAGAGATTATTTTTATAAAACTGGTCATAAAAAATGCATTGTTGGATTAAGTGGAGGAATTGATTCAGCATTAACGGCTTGCTTAGCTGTTGAGTCACTCGGCAAGGAAAATGTTCTTTGTATTAATATGCCATCTCGTTTTAGTTCAAATCACAGCAAGCAAGATTCTAAAGAATTAGGTCTTAATTTAGGAGTCCCATATAAAGTTCTTCCAATAGAGGACATTTTTTTGATGTATGAAAAAATTTTTAATAAAGAATTCTTGAATTTTAATAGAGATGTTACAGAAGAAAATATTCAAGCAAGAATCAGAGCGAATTTTTTGATGGCTTATTCTAATAAATTAGATTATTTACTTCTAGCTACAAGTAATAAAACTGAATTAGCATTAGGTTATTGTACATTGTATGGAGATATGTCTGGAAGTTTATCTGTAATAAGTGATTTACATAAGAGTGATGTTTATGATGTAGCTAAATGGTACAATCAATCAATTGGAAAAACAATAATTCCCAATAGTATCTTTACTAAACTTCCATCAGCCGAATTGAATGACAATCAGACTGATCCATTTGATTATAGTGTCGTTAGTCCATTAGTTGAGGAAATAGTGGAAAATCAAAGAACTAATGAAGAACTAATAACTATTGGTTATGAAACTAAGTTAATCAAAGAAATAAGAAATTTAATTTATAGGTCAGAGTTTAAACGAAAACAATCATCTCCTGGACTTCGCGTCACAAAAAAAGCTTTTGGAATGGGAAGGCGCTATCCATTGATTAATGATTTTAGAAATAAATAATAATGAAACCTATAAAAGTCATAATTTCATTTATAATTAGTCTTAATTTTTGTTTTTCTGAAGATAAACCAGATTACTCATTTTGGAAAAATTTAGATGAGAATGAAAAAATAACTTTCGTAAAAGGATACTATTTAGGCCTTTCAAGAAGTTTAAATACATTAAAGAATGAGGCCGCAAGAATGCGTCGTCAAGACAAATTTTGGTCTCCTCCTTTT
>Ga0310344_10003868_pt1 | contig 11135 bp, 10 predicted proteins | sample HC15DNA20200_MG_FD_203801 | JGI IMG/M metagenome (GOLD analysis project Ga0310344, IMG submission 203801) | Marine microbial communities from station ALOHA, North Pacific Subtropical Gyre - HC15-DNA-20-200_MG | ecosystem: Environmental > Aquatic > Marine > Oceanic | place: Pacific Ocean: North... | reverse complement strand
CGTTATCGGGCTATTTATAATTGCTAACGATAAATTAGCTATCGCTGCCTAAGTTTTTGGAAAGCGCGGTTTGGGGCACCGGGCAACAGAACGCCCCATATAACTATGACTTGGTTAGAATACATTAGTGCAAAAATGATCTGGATGATCATCTTAATTGCTTTTGTTGGTTTAATTACAATTGCAGGTTGGATAGTGCAATCCAAAGTTAAATTTTTAAGAAATAAACCAAAATTAGTTTTTGCAATTATTTTCTTTGGAATTCTAATGTTTTTAGAATATGTTGTTTTTGATTAAAGACACCTGGCAACTTAATTATTGAAAATTTTGTATAAATACAAATATAAAATATTACTTATTCAAGATTCTAATGCTTTTTTCTTAATTAATTATGAGTACTACAAAAAAAAGATATGAAAATGATAGTTTTGGAAAAATAGCTGTTCCTAAAGATTTCTTATGGGGTGCACAAACTCAAAGATCTATTAATAATTTTAATATAGGAACTGAAACATTTTCTAGTGATTTTATTAAAGCTTTTGCAATACAAAAGAAGGCATGTGCTTTAGCTAATAAAGATTTAAAAGTTTTAGATAATAAAACCTCAAATTTAATTATAAAGGCAACTGATCAAATTCTAAAAGGTAATTTAGATAATCAATTTCCACTTAAAATTTGGCAGACAGGTTCTGGAACACAAACAAATATGAATTTAAATGAAGTAATATCTAATTACGCAAATAAATTATCTACTGGAAAAGTAGGTACTAAAAAACCTGTTCATCCTAATGATCATGTTAATGCATCACAATCAAGTAATGATAGTTTTCCAACTACAATGCATATTGCATCCGTAATTCAAATACAGAAAAAACTTATTCCTTCTTTAAAAGAAATGCTTTCTGTTTTACAAAAAAAAACAAAAGAATTTAAAAAAATAATAAAAATTGGTAGAACTCACATGCAAGATGCCACTCCTTTGACTTTAGGAGACGAGTTTTCAGGTTACACAGAGCAAATTAAAAATGATCTAGATAATATAGAGAAAATTTATAAAAAAATGTTAGCCCTTGCTCAAGGAGGAACTGCTGTTGGTACAGGAATTAATACTCCAAAAGGTTTTGAGAATAAATTTATAAATTATTTAAAAAAAATTACAAAAATTTCTTTTTATTCATCAAAAAATAAATTTGAGTCTTTGTCTTTTCATGGCCCTATTGTAGATACATCAGCAGCGTTAAATAGTTTGGCAATTTCATTAATGAAAATTGGAAATGATATAAAATTCTTATCTTCTGGTCCAAGAAGTGGTATTGGGGAAATAAAAATACCAGAAAATGAACCTGGATCTTCTATAATGCCTGGAAAAGTAAATCCTACACAAGCTGAAGCACTAACAATGGTATCTAGTCAAGTAATGGGTAATAATTTAACCATTTCTATATCTGCTGCTAGTGGTCATTTAGAATTAAATGTTTTTAAACCTGTTATAATATTTAATTTATTACAAAGTATTAATTTACTATCAGAATCTATATCTAGTTTTACAAAAAATTGTTTAAGTGGAATTAAACCAAACAAAGAGGTTATAAATAAAAATTTAGAAAATTCTTTAATGCTGGTTACTGCCTTAAACCCCTATATAGGATATGATGAGTCAGCAAAAGTGGCGAAACTTGCATACAAAAAAAATATTACTTTAAAAGAAGCTGCAATAGAACTAAAATTAGATAAAAAATTAAATTTAGATAAGATTTTGGATCCAAAAAATATGATTAAAAAAAAATAATCCAAAATTAATTTAATGAATATAAAAATTATCCAAAAAAAATCTCCTAATTTCGACAAAAGACCTAAAAACGCAAAAATTAATTCTATTATTATACATTATACTGGAATGAAAACTTTCGAAGATGCATTTAAAAGATTATGTGATAAAACTTCTAAAGTTTCTTCTCACTATTTAATTGGAAGAGATGGAAAAATAATAAATTTAGTCGATGAACAAAATAGAGCTTGGCATGCAGGGGTTTCTCATTGGAAAGGCATTGATAATTTAAATAATATATCAATTGGAATTGAGCTTGAAAATCCAGGTCATGAATTCGGTTACATACCTTTTTCAAAAGAACAAATGAATTCTCTTATTTCTTTATGTAAAGAATTAAAAAATAAATATGATATTAAAGAAGATTGGGTTGTGGGACATTCTGAAATATCTCCTGGAAGAAAATTAGATCCTGGCGATAAATTTAATTGGGAACCTATTAAAAAGATCTTTAGATAATTTCCCGTTTTAACTTGAACAATTTAAAAAAAAGTACTAATTATATATTTGCCAGATAGTTAGGTGACTGCTCGCGTTTTGAGAGGAAAGTCCGGGCTCCTTGGGAACATGATGACGGATAACATCCGCCAGAGGAAACTCTAGGGAAAGTGCAACAGAAAATAAACCGCCATGTATTTTATGGTAAGGGTGAAAAGGTATGGTAAGAGCATACCGCTTATTTGGTAACAAATAAGGCACGGTAAACCCCATCAGGAGCAAAACTAAAAAGAGGTGTGCGTTAAAATGTGTTTCCACATTTTCACCAGGGTAAGTTGCTTGAGATAATTGGTAACAATTATCCTAGATTAATAGTCGCCACTTAATAAATAAAAGATTCGAAGTTTTATTTTTTAAGTACAGAACCCGGCTTACAACTATCTGGCTTTTTAATTCTCGCCTATAATTTTTTTAATTAATTTGTTAAAAGATATACCTTTATATTTTGCCATCATAGGGACTAGGGATAATGGTGTCATTCCTGGCTGAGTATTAATTTCTAATACATATAGTTTTTTACCTAAAGTTTTTTTTTCATCATATCTAAAATCTGTTCTAGTGACGCTATTACATTTTAAAAATTTATGAATTTTTTCTGTATATTTTTTACATTTATTCTCAATATCTTTTGGAATATGAGCAGGAATTATATATTTCGTCATACCCTTAGTATATTTTGATTTATAATCATAAAAATTTTTTTTTGTTTTAAGTTCAATAATATCTAAAGCTTTATTATTTAAAATACCAACTGTAAGTTCACGACCTGGTATAAATTCCTCAATAAGATAATTCATATTCTTTTTTAATTTATATTTTTTTAACTCACTTATAGTTTTACAAATTTTAACACCTAAACTAGAACCTTCGTTTACAGGTTTTATAACTAATGGGTATTTGAACCGTATTTTTTTTAATCTTTTATTAAAATTATTTAAATTAACTAATGTATCTTTTGGATAAGGCACGCCTATCTTTTTAAAAATTAATTTTGTTTTCTTTTTATCCATAGCTATTTCAGATGATTTAGCATTTGAATGTGAATATTTTAATTTTAATCTATCCAAAATTTTTTGTATTTTTCCATCTTCTCCGAAGTAACCGTGCAGAGCATTAAATACAAAGTCTGGATTAAATTTTTTTAAATTTTTAATTAAATCTCTTTCATTTTTAGTTACTTTTATTTCTTTTACTTTATAACCTTGTTGTTTTAAAGATTTAGAAACATATTTTCCAGTTTTTAAAGAAACATTTTTTTCTGCTGAAATACCACCTAATAACACTGCAATTTTTTTTTTCATTACCTGTTTCCTATTATTTTTATCTCCCAATCTAATTTAGTTCCAGAATATTTATAAACACGTGATCTTATTTTATTTCCTAAAATTTCTAAATCATTTGAATTTGCTTTTCCAGTATTTACTAAAAAATTACAATGTTTATCAGAAATTTTTGCTCCTCCGATAGTCATATTTGTACAACCAGAATCTTTAATCAATTTCCATGCTTTCTTTTTTGGAGGATTTATAAAAGTACTCCCTCCAGTTAATACTTTTATAGGTTGAGTTTTTTTTCTTAAATTTAAAAATTTTTTTATATTTCTTTTTATATTAGTTTCAGTTCCTTTTTTTATTTTTAACTTAGTTGCAACAATAATATAATTCTTATTAATTCCTGAAGATCTATATTTAAAATTAATTAAATTTTTTTTTAGTTCTATTAAATCCCCTTTTTTATTTAAAACTATAACAGAATCAATCATATTTTTAATTTCATTTCCAAAACAACCTGCATTCATAAAAATACTCCCTCCTACTGTTCCAGGTATAGTTGATAGAAACTCATAACCTCTAATTTGTTTCTTTGCCACTTTGTTTGATAAATTTATATTTCTTACTGAAGCACCACATAAAATATATTTTTCCTCAAAATTAATAAAATCAAATCCTTTTCCAAGTTTAATAACAACTCCTTTTATACCGCCGTCTCTAATTAACAAATTAGAACCGCCCCCAATAACATTAATGGATAGTTTTTCTTTTTTTAAGCTTTTTAAAAAAAATTGTAAATCAGACAAATCTTTTGGAATAAACAATAATTCTGCTTTACCACCTGTTTGAAACCAAGTTAATTTTGATAAAGAAAAATTTTTTTTATAAATTCCTTTTATTTTTGGTAATGATTTCATTATCTTAAATTATAATTTTTTTAATTTTTCAGGTAAATCATTTACCCATTTTGATATATCTCCAGCTCCAATAAAAATTACAATATCCCCTTTTTTGGCTTTATTTAATATTATTTTAGGTAAAGCATTTACATTTTTTAAGGAATAAGCATAATTTTTTTTAATTTTGTTCATTTCATTTGCAAATTTTTCTTTTGTAATACTTTTAATCTTTTTTTCTCCGGCTGAATACACATCTGAAACATACAATAGATCACAATTTTTTAAAACTTTTCTAAAGTCATTATATAAATTCTTAAATCTTGAGTATCTATGAGGTTGGAATATTACTATAACTTTATTTGATGTTAAATCTCTTGCTAATTCTAAAGTTGCTTTTATTTCTTCTGGATGATGAGCATAATCATCTATAATCTTTATTCCTTTAAAATTACACACTAATGTAAATCGTCTTTTTACACCTTTAAACTTTTGGAATGCTTGTTTTATTTTATTAGTACTAATATTTAGAATTTTAGCTACAGTTACAGCAGCAAGTGAGTTTTGTATGTTATGTTTTCCTAAAACATTTAATCTAATATTTTTAATTATTTCTTTTTTTAACAAATTAGTTTTTTTAATATTTATATTAAAAAAAGAACCTTTTTCATTTGTTAAAATATTAGTTGCCCTAACATCACTTCCTTTATTTAAACCGTAACTAATTTTATTTTTTTTTTTAGTTACTAAAATTAATTTATTCAAATCTGAATTATCTTTACAATAAATTGTTACTCCATCAAATGGAACGTTATTTGCAAAATTAAGAAAATATTTTTTTAAATTCGAATAACTTTTATAAAAATCCATATGTTCTTTGTTTATATTTGTAAGAACTGCAATCTTAGGAAATAAATCAACTAAACTTCCATCAGATTCATCGGCTTCTACTACCATCCAATTACTTTTGCCAATTCTTGTAGTGCTTTTATATTTATTAACTATACCTCCAATAATTGTTGTTGGGTCAAATCTAGCGCTTTCTAGAACTGATGATATCAACGATGTTGTTGTTGTTTTTCCATGGCTTCCAGAAACAGCTATAGTTTCATTATATTTCATTAAAGATGCCAAAATGTCTGATCTTTTATAAACTGGAATTTTTTTTTTTTTTGCAAATTTTAATTCTGGATTATTTTTTTTTATAGCAGATGAAATTACTAAAATATTTGCTTTTCTTAAATTTCTTGGAGAATGTCCTAAAAAAACTTTAATGCCTAATTTTTTTAATCTTTTTGTATTACTATTATTTAATAAATCACTACCTTGTATTTTATAACCTTGAGAAAATAAAACTTCAGCTATCCCTGACATGCCAATGCCGCCTATTCCAGTAAAATGAATTATATTATTTATATTTTTTTCTAAAATTTTCATAATTTTTAAGAAAGTATTTTTACTAATTTAATTAAAGATTTATCATCACCTATAGAAAACGATTTTTTAGCCATTTCTTTTAATTTTTTTTTATTTTTTATAAATAATTCCATACATTCTTTTAGCTTTTTTTCTGTTAGTTCTTTTTCTAAAATTATTTTTCCACCCCCCTTTTTAACTAACCATTCTGCATTTTTTTCTTGATGGTTGTTTTTAGCAAATTTATATGGGATTAATATAGCAGGTTTACCCAATGAGGAAATTTCAGATAATGTAGAAGAACCAGATCTAGATATAACAAATTGGGATTTAAACATTAATTCTGGTAAATCTACAAAGAATGGTGCACAAATACATTTAATTTTATTTTTTTTATATACTTTTTTTACTTTCCTAATATTTAATTTTGAACATTGATGATAAATAAAAATCTTCTTTTTTATATTATTAGATAATAATTGAATTGATTTTGGAATAATTTCATCAAATACTACGGCTCCTTGACTTCCTCCAACAATTAGAATATTTATAATTTTTTTTTCTAACTTGAAGCTTACTTTTTTTCTTAAATTTAATATTTTTTTTCTAACTGGATTTCTTACGAAAAAAGTTTTTTTGTTTTTTTCATTTATTTTTTCATCTCCCCATCCATAAATTATTTTTTTACTAAATGGTAAGAATAATTTATTAGCTAAACCAATAATAATATTTTGTTCGTGTAAAATTATCTTTTTTAATAATAATTTAGATGCTAATAAAAATAAAACTGATGTATATCCTCCAAATCCAATAACAACTTCTGGTTTTTGTTTTTTTAAAATTTTTAAAATCTTAAAAAAATTATAAATATGGTTATAAAAATCAAAAAAATTTCTTGAAATATCTAAAGTATTAAAAAAAACTTTTCTTTTTTTAAATAAAAATTTATTCTTTTGAATAATTTTTTGTACCCTTGTATCTGAAAAAAATAACACTTCTTTTTTTTGATTAACTAATTCTTCTAATAATGAAATAGCAGGAAAAACATGCCCTCCAGTTCCTCCAGCAACTATAGCTATTTTAGAATTTTTTTTCATTTGAAATTACGGTATCTTTATAATTTACTCTAGTTAAAGCTAGAATTACACCTATATTTAATGCCATTGAAATCATTGAAGAGCCTCCATAACTTATGAAAGGGAGTGTTGTGCCGGTTGTAGGTATTAACCCAATAGTTGAACCTATATTTACAAAAATTTGTGAACCCATTTGAATAACTAATCCTGAAACAGTTAAAATAGAAAAAATATTTTTTTCGTTTTTTATTCTTTTATAAATTTTAAAAATAAGAAAGACAAAAAAAGAAATAATAAACAAACAACTAATAAGGCCAAACTCTTCGGCAATTACAGAAAAAATAAAATCTGTATGAGCATCTGGCAAATTATCTTTTACAGTTCCCATTCCAGGGCCTTTACCAAATAACCCCCCTTCTTTAATTGCTTGTAGTGATTTAAGTATTTGATAGTTATCTCCTGTTGAAAATAAAAAATTATCTATTCGTATTTTTACATTATTTAAAAAAAAATATGCTGATAAAAAAATTGAAGAAAAAAAAACAAAAAAAGCTATTATCCATTTTCTTTTTAAACCTGAAATAAATAATTGACCGAAATATATAAAAGAAATTATAACAAACATTGAAAAATCAGGTTGGGACAAAATTAATATAGAAATAAATGAATATAAAATAAATGAAATTATTTGATTATTAATTTTATTTAATATCTTTTCCGAAGATAAAATCCAAGCACAAATTACAATAAAGGATACTTTTAAAAATTCTGATGGTTGAAAACTATAACTAAATATAGAAACCCACCTAACAGATCCTTTACTTTCAATTCCATAAAAAAAAGAATAAATAACAAAAAAAATCGAAGTTAAGAAAATTACAAAAAAAAATCTTCTAATTCCTAAATCAGAAAATAATGAAATTAAAAAAATAAAAAGAAATGCGAATGGGGTAAAAATTAAATGTTTTTTTACAAAGTAATATGGTTCTAAGCCAAATTTAATAGCAATAGACGGCGTTGCTGCGAAAGAAACCAAGCATCCTATAAGTATTAATAATATTGAAATTGCAAAAATTTTTCTATCTATACTTCGCCACCAGTTATAAAAAAAAATATTTAATTTATCATTTTCCATTATTTTTATATTTTTTTTGTGTATTTAATAAAAGCATTTCCTCTTTCTTCAAAATTTTTCCATTCATCTAATGATGAGCAGGCTGGAGAAAATAAAATATTCGCATTTTTTATTTTATTTTCTTTAATATTTCTCTGTGAAAAAGAAAAAGATAATTTTACAGCTTCAGACAAATTTTTAACAATTGTGCAATCTAAATAATTTTTTAAATATTTTTCATATAAAAATTTTGTTTCTCCTAATAAAAAAACATGTTTAACTCTGACAAAATGTTTCTTTAATTTTTCTAAACTTTTTTCTTTTATTCTTCCACCTAATATCCAATAAATATTATCAAAATTTTTTAACGCTTGGTCTGTTGCATCAATATTAGTTGCTTTACTATCATTAATAAAATTTGTTGGGCCAATATTTCTTATTTTTTGTAATCTATGAGGTAAAATTTGAAACGATTTAATTGAATCCTCAATTCTTTTCCATCTAAAACAACCTAAAGATAAAAGTGTAGCGTAAACTGCTGCTATATTTTGATTATTATGTTCGCCTAAAAAATTATTAAATTTTTCAATATTAATTTTTTTAAAAATTTTTTTATTTATTAAATTTAAATTAATTATTAGTTCTTTTTTCTTAACAAAAATATCAGCTTTATTATTTTTACCGGAAATTGTGATAACTTTTGACAACAATTTTTTTTTAATTTTTTTTGCTAAACTTAAAGTCACTTCATTATCAACGCCAATGATAGATATATCATTTTCAGTTTGATTATTAAAAATTTTTTCTTTCTCTTTTATATAATTCTTAAAACTTTGATGTCTTTCAATATGATCTTTAGATATATTTAATAACACCGCAATTGAAAACCTAGTTCTTATCATGGACTCTAATTGAAAAGATGATATTTCTAAAATATTTAAACTTTTTCTAAAATGTTTTAAATCAAAAACCGGCGTCCCAATATTTCCACTTAAACTATTGTTTATACTTAATTTATTTAATACATAGCTCAACAAACTAACAGTTGTAGATTTTCCGTTTGTCCCAGTTATCCCAATATATTTCTCTTCAGGATTAAATCTATAAAAAAGCTCAATATCATTTATCACTTCAATATCATTTTTTTTTGCAATTTTTAAAATTTTATGTTTTTTAATGCCTTTAGAAGGAATTCCTGGTGACACAATTAAAAATTCAATATTTTTTACATTTTTAGAATTTAAAATTTTAAAATTTTTTATTTTTTTTTTTATTTTTTTTAATACTTCTTGATTGTCATCCCAGCCAAAAACTAGGAAACCTTCTTTTTTTAAAAATTTTATTGAACTAATTCCTGTTCTGCTTAAACCTAAAACTCCAACTTTTTTATTTAAAAAAAAATTCATTTAGTTTTTAAATTTTATCTAATTTTTAAAGTAGCTAGACCTATTAGTGCAAAAATTACAGCTAATATCCAAAATCTAATTACAATTGTATTTTCATGCCAACCTTTTTTCTCAAAATGATGATGAAGTGGGCTCATTAAAAAAAGCCTTTTATTGAATAATTTAAAAAAAATAACTTGTAAAATCACAGACATCGTTTCGATAACAAATAAAAAACCAATTATAAATAAAACAATTTCATGTTTTATAATAATACTTATTGAACCTAATGCAGCACCAATTGATAATGACCCTGTATCGCCCATAAAAATTTTCGCAGGATGCGCATTAAACCATAAGAAACCTAAACAAGAACCAATTAATGCTGAGCTTAATACTGCTAATTCACCGACGCCAGCTATAAAAAATAAATTTAAATATTCTGAAAAAATTTTATTACCTACTAAGTAAGCAATTAAAGCTAAACAAGTTGCTGTTATAATTACTGGAACAACTGCTAGACCATCCAAACCATCTGTTAGATTTACACCATTTGATGTTCCAATAATAACTAAAAAAGCAAATAGTGGAAATAAAACTCCTAAATCAAATAAATAATTTTTTAAAAAAGGAACTGCCAAAGTGTTTATAAATTGATACTCAAATAAATTATAAAGAAAAAAAAGAGTTATAGAGGTGATTAAAAATTGAAAAATTAATTTTGTTCCTGCTTTAAGTCCTTTTTGCTTTTTAGAGGTTAATTTAAAATAATCATCGACAAAACCTATAGCTCCGAAACCAAAGGTTATTGATAAAACAATCCATATGTATGGATTTTTTAAATCTGTCCAAAGTAAAGTGCTAAAAACAAATGATAATAAAATTAATAATCCACCCATTGTAGGGGTTCCAATTTTTTTTATTAAATGTTTGTCGGGAAGATCTTCTCTAATAGTTTTTTTATTTTTTTGATTTTTTCTCAACCAGTTAATAATAAAAGGTGCAAATAAAAAACTTAAAGTCAAACTTGTTAATAAAGCCCCTCCAGATCTAAAGGTTAAATATTTAAAAATATTTAAGTATGAGAAGTCTTGAATAAATAATAAAGATAAATAATAAAGCATAGTTTAACTATAAAAATTTCTTTATAACCTTATCTAATTGTATTGCTCTTGAAGCTTTAAATAAAATAATATCATTTTTTTTTATATTATCTTTTAAATTTAAAAATAATTCATCTAAATTTTCTGAATGGTTACATTCTACTGAACTTGGCAAAGCACTAAATAAATTCTTCATTTCTTTACCTATTGTATAAACATTTGTAATTTTATTTTGTTTTAATATATGCTGCATTTGCAAATGATATTTTTTTGAAAATTTTCCTAACTCATACATGTCTCCTAAAACACATATTTTTCTTCTTTTATTTCCTAAATGATTAAGAAAATTTATTGATAATTTTAAAGACTCAGGACTAGAATTATAAGTATCATCAATAAAAACTATTTTTTTATTTTTATACTTAATATTTAATATTTTACCGCGACCTTTAACAGCTACAAAATTAAATAATTTTTTTAAATAATAATTAACGTCTTTATCTAAAGCTGATAAAACTGATGCAATAGCTAAAGAATTTTCAATCCAA
>Ga0310344_10003867_pt1 | contig 11136 bp, 11 predicted proteins | sample HC15DNA20200_MG_FD_203801 | JGI IMG/M metagenome (GOLD analysis project Ga0310344, IMG submission 203801) | Marine microbial communities from station ALOHA, North Pacific Subtropical Gyre - HC15-DNA-20-200_MG | ecosystem: Environmental > Aquatic > Marine > Oceanic | place: Pacific Ocean: North... | reverse complement strand
TACACGGCGAAGATCCGGTGTTCAAATCACCGCGGGCCCATTTTAAAATATATTTGACTGACAAAATGATTAATCATTAATGACTGAATTATCTATGAATGATAAGATGATAATAGTACAGTATGCAATTGAAAAATATGAAAAAGAAGAAGAACTTTTTCAAAAGCTTGCAACCACTTTATCAGAAAAAGACATTCAGCGTAGCTTAGACACACTCATAGGCACCCAACGCGTCAGACGTATTGGACCGGAAATAATACAGAATAACACTAGTCATACAGAATTACCTGAACTACCTGATAGTTTGAAACCAATTTTAGAAAATATTTAGATCTAGAATCCACGTAGACCTTCTGGACGCACAACTTCAGGATGTTTTTTCATCCATGCAATTTTTTCAAGCATATCCAACTTGTCTTGTGGGAATGTACCTCCAACATTATATGCATTTGAACCATGATTTGCACGAAATATTATTTCATTCTCAACATCAATTTCTGATATTAAAAGTTCAAGCTCGTCTATTGCTTGGGAATCTGTTAATCTTACAAACTCTCCTTCAAACTTTGTAAGAAACTCATTCTTTATTCCATTTTCAAGATAAAGTGTGAGTGCACCCACATAATCTGGTTTTACTGCATTGATCACTTTTGCAGTATCAATAGCGTTCTCTTTTGTGTATTTACTTCCTCCAAGTCCAAGTATGACCATACATGATAGTGTAAATCCTGCATCTTTTGCCTTGTCACATGCTTTGATCATTGTTTTCTGATTAGCACCTTTTGTGACTTTTTTTAGTATAATATCATTACCAGTTTCTATTCCAAGATATAGTCTGTTAAGCCCAGCTTTGTTCATTCTATCAAGCTCTTCAGGATTTTTTTTAAGAAGATTCATTGGCATTGCATAACATGAAACACGTTCAAGATTTGGAAATTTCTGATAAATGTATTCTACAATTTTTATCATATAATCAGTTGATAAATTAAGTGCATCACCATCTGCAAGGAAGATCCTTGTTGTGTCTGGCATAACCTTTGCCATAAGATCAATTTCTCCTTTCACCTCTTCCCATGAGCGTTCTGAATATTCCTTACTTCTATACATGTCACAAAAGGAACATTCGTTAAATGAGCATCCAAGAGTTACTTGAAAAATTAGTGATTTTGCTTCTGATGGTGGTCTGTATAATGGGGCATCATAATTTAACATCATTATCTATTAATTCCCAAATTAAGATATAATCTTAATGAAGCTAATCAAGAGAGGAGCTGAGGCTGATATATTCTCAACTGTATGGGATGGCAGAAATGCAATACTAAAAATTAGAAAGAAAAAGCCATATCGAAATTCCATACTAGATCAAAAAATTAGAAAGCAACGAACAATCAGAGAATCACAAATAATTTCACAAGTCAAGTCTTTTGGCGTCCCAACTCCGTTAATCTATTTTATGGATGTGAGTAATTATTCAATTCTAATGCAGTATATTGAAGGCAAAACAGTACGCGAAATAGATGATAATAATATTGTAAAGGTTTGTGGTGAAATAGGAAAAATTGTGGGCACCATGCATAAGAATGGTATAATGCACGGTGATCTTACTACATCAAATTTTATTATAAATAAGAAAAAATTATTTCTAATTGATTTCGGTCTTGCAAGTAGGACAGAAAAGCCAGACGATCATGCAGTTGATCTACGTTTATTCAAAGAAATTTTAAACAGTGCACATGCGAAAGTGATGGAAAAATCTTGGAAAAACTTCCAAAATGGATATTCTAGAGCAGTTGGTCTGAAATATAGTAAGAAGATACTAAACTTGGTTGCGGTTATAGAGAGTCGTGGAAGGTATGCAACAGTTGTCTGAATTATTTTTTGTATCATCAAACAAAAATAAATTTCAAGAAGCAGAAAGAATTCTCTCAAATCTAGGTATGCAAATTGATTTTTTCAAAACAACATTGCAAGAAATACAATCAAATAATCTTAATGATATTGCAGAACATAAGGCAGTTAATGCTTACGAGCTTGTTCAGAAACCTGTAATTATAGAAGATGATGGGCTTTTCATTGATTCACTTCATGGTTTTCCAGGTCCATATTCATCATATGTTTATGATACAATTGGAAATGAGGGAATTATGAAGTTGTTAGAAAATTCTCAAACTCGAGATGCAAAGTTTGTATCAATTATTGCTTATTATTCAACTGAACACGGTGTAAAATTGTTTGAGTCTAGCATACCTGGAAAAATTTCATCTGTTATAGAAAAAGGTGGTTGGGGATATGATCCAATTTTCATACCTAACGGTGAATCAAAAACATATGCAAATGTATCCGATAAAGACAAATTTTCTCATAGAGCTGCATCACTAACAAAATTTTCTAATTGGTTTCTTGATAAGCAGAAAGATAACGGTCAGTAAATCTTTCCTTATTCTGAAGTATCACTATACGTGAAATCTCACTCTCATCCATTATTGAGAATCTATCACTAGAATGTGAGACATCCGCGGCAAAACTTCTAACTTCATCCATATTCAACATGTTTTCATGCTCTAGTCTATTCGTTGATCTTCCTATATGCATGTAAGATTTTATCTCGATAAAATGTGGATTTGATTTATCAAACATTTCCGTGAATGATGGTATCATTTCCTTAGAGTCATTCCAATTCTTAATTAGAGTAATTCGTAATACTGTTCTTGTATCTAATTTGGAAATCATATCAAGTGTTTCATTCCACCTTTTCCAAGAATCATCATATCTTGGTCGGTTAACCTTCAAAAAAGATTCATGATCTGCAGCATTTGTTGATAAATACAATTGTGTTGGAAGTGCATCCTCATCGGCTAATCGTTGTATCATGTTTGGTTCCTGTCCGTTTGTCACAAGAAAGATTGATTTTGTTGCCTGCAGTGACTTTAGGTACTTTATCAATTCTGGTAGCTTTGGATACATTGTAGGCTCTCCAGATAATGATATTGCATAATGACTTGGAAGAAGTGATTCGTCGAGCTTTTGTTTATCTTGATTTGGGTCACCATAATGTCCCATTATGAGTTTTCGTCTTTCAGTCATTAGCTTCTGCATTATCTCTTCAGGCTCTGCAACTCTTTCTGGTTCCATTGCCAATGAATCATAGAATTCCATAGGTCTCCAGCAGTATACACATCTATTCTCACAATGCATACCAGCAGGAGAAAATTCCATACAACGATGTGTGCTGATCCCATAGAATTTGTGCTTATAGCAAGTACCTTCGTCTCTAAATGATTTTTTTGTCCAATGACATAATTCGACAGTAGAATGATCTGCAACACCATACTTTGCTTTCTTTAGTTGTTCCACAATGTTTGGTTTGATCTGTATAAGCTCTTGTTCTTTTTCGACAAATTCACCAGAACAACTCATACTCATTTCATTGATTTGGTTTACTTTTAAGTTTACAGTTAAAATCTAAAAAGCCAAACTAAAATGCTAATTCTAAAATTCTAGTAACTCTGATAATCTATATGCAAGGTATCTTTGTTTTTTTGGCTATTGTTTTTACAGTTACCCTCATTCCATATTCATACGCTGAGACTCTAAAGCAGTCAATGGAAGGAGGAATGGATCTTGAAATCACATATCCAGATTCAGTAATGACAGAACGTGTATTTTCTATCTCAATTCTTTTACAAAATAATGGATGGGAAAACAAACAAGACATCTCATTTATTTTTAGTAATCTAGATGGTGCTTTTACTACACTTGGAGATGATACAATCATCATTGAAGAGCTAACAACTACAAGTTCTTTTGGAACAACAATAGATTATCAAGTTAGTGATACTGCAAATGAAGGAACTCACTTCCTTAATATTGATTATACACAGGTGCTTGTTAGCAATAATATTGATCCAATGGAAGCAACCCAGACTAATATTGCATTGCCAATTGATGTCTATGGAAATCCAGTAATTGTAATAGAAACTGTGACTCCAGAATCAATATTTTCTAATTCAGAATTTACATTTGAGACAACAGTGATTTCTGAAGATATAGATCTCAAAGATGTGACAGTACAAATCATTACACCATCAGACATAGAATTTCGTGGAGATACATCATATGTTATATCTGTTTTAGAAAAACAAGAACCATATACAGTAACTGCAGAAATGATTACCCCAATCAAGGATGTCACAAGTGAATATACAATTCCAGTTAAGGTATTAGTTTCATATACTGATGATCTTGATGAAGAAAAGACCGAAACACAATCAGTTCCATTATTATTACGTCCAAAAATGTTCATGGAAATTACTAATGATTGGGGAATTTGGGTAGGAGACTTTTTCATTGCTCCGTATGTTTCTATAGGCACTTTAGTTGGTATTCCTGCAGGAACTATACTTTCGTTGATGATCCGCAGAGCACAAAACAAAAAGAAGAAACGAAAAAAATCAAAGTAATCTATTATGTTGCTTTGCGAAAAAGTGTATATTAGTGCGATCAGTCAGATTGCCATGCTAAAAACAGTAAGTATTGCAGGTATTGAGGAAGAAGGAATTCCATTCAAGAAAGAAAGTATTAACCTAGAAGAAGCTGCAAAGACAGTTTCTCTAGGTAATCTAACATGGATAGAGGTTGTTGTAGATGATATTGTAGAGGAAGCCCCAAAAATTCTTGAAAGATTAGACTTTTCAATGAGTGCAAGTACTTTGCTTTCTGGTTACATTACCGAATATGAGGATGCTGGTGATACACTTGGAATCATGGTACCATTTATTTTCACAGGTGAGAGTAGAACTCAAACATCACCTTGCCTAATTTTCATGAAAAAAGATCTAATTCTAACTATACATGATGATTATGGTGGAAAAATTACGAAGCTTTACAATTATTCTACATCACTCATGAGAAAACTTCCACAATCCCCTGAAACTTGGGCAGAAAGACAAACAATGCTACTTTTTAGATTACTAGATGAGATAAGTGAAACAAACTTTTCTGTTCTTAGATCAATTGTAGAAAGAGCAGAACAGATCGAAATTGATCTTGCAGGTTCACGTCAGATTAGTAGAGACTTGTCACTAGAACTTTCTAATATGAAACGTTCAGTATTATCTTTTCTTAACGCGGTGTGGGCAACACATGACGTTATAAGAAACATAAAGTATGGTGACCCTGATATGATATCAGACGATGATGATGTATTAGAAAAATTTGAAGTTGTACTGGCAACTCTAGACAGACAAATTCAGATGGCTGAAAATGTTTTGGAAGTGATCTCAACTGGAATTACAGCAATTAACACAGAATCTTCAAATCAACTAACCAAGCTAATTGTTTGGTTAACAGTAGCAGCGACTGCTGTGCTTGTTCCAAACACACTGGCAACCGTATTTGGAATTCCTGATCTACATATTTCATACATATGGGTAATACCAATACTCATTATTGCAACAACAATCTCAATTGTGATAACATACAGATGGACAAAACAGTATCGTGTCCTCCCATTCGGGCGTAAGAAGCTAAGTAACATACGAAATAAGTTCCGAAAGTAGCCTATACACTAAGATTAATACAGCAAATACAATCTGTTTTTTTGTGGCCTCCGTCGTACAGTGGCTAGTATAGTGGCCTGTGGAGCCGCGGACGGGAGTTCGATTCCCCCCGGAGGCCTCTTAATTTATTAAAAAATTCCAAATTTGCTTGATTCCATTTCTTCTTTTATGGCAAATTTGACCTTGATATCCTTCTCCGATACCTGGTTAGTTAGCCATGTAAGAAATTTTTTGTCCAATCCTTTACCCTTTAGATTTTCAAACTCTGCACCTAATTGACTTGATAGTCTTTGAACCATTTCCCTATTTATTGAGACAACATAAAAATGCCAGCCGAATGCAAATTCCGAATCTGTAATAACAAAGTCATCATGACCATGAACCATTTCTTCAAGCCGTCCAAGTGTTTGCTGAATTTTTTTACTTGATTTATCATAATCAATTGCAGAAACATTGATGTTAATTCGTTCTTCCATGTATAATATTAGATTATGAAAATAAAAGTATGACGAGATTATTTTATCAAGTGTTCAATTTCAATATTGAAGTAACTTTTTAAAATCGAAATGTATGTTGTGATTGATTCAGGTATTTCATCACCACATGCAACTCCAAGATTCTTTGCGTTAATCCAGATTACGAGCGATTGCATGATCGTAAGAAACCGATCATTTTCCGGATTATCACGACCTATCGCATTAGTATATCTCTCTGCAAATTCCCACGCAGTCACAAAGTCAACACATTTAACATCAAAGATCGCAAGTAGTTGTTCCTTCAAGTCTTTTGCTTTTTTTAATGGGATCTGATTTATGATGTAAGGAAAGCTGATTGCGTATGGTAGACATTCAGGTAATGGTCCCCAAATTGTAATTATTCTAGTTCCATGTTTTAGATTTGAAAACTTTGTCATCATTTTTTTCAAAACATTTTCATCTGTAAACCAAAAAAGAATTACATCTGCGTCATCTATTGTCGCATCAATAACATCATTACAAATTATTTCTACATCAGTTTTATCTTTGTTTGCACACAATTTTTCCGCCAAATGTATTTTTTCTTCAGAGTTGTCTATACCAATAACTTTCTTTGCACCAAATTCTTCTTTTGCTATAACTAATCCTGTTCCATCACCACAGCCTAAATGATAGAAAATATCGTCTTTTCCGAGACTAACAAATTTGAATATCTCTCTAAATGTTTCCTTAGGTAACTGAACATCTTGACCTGATAATATTGATTCTGGTAATGTTTTTAGATATTCTTCAATTTTCAATTTTTATTAAAATGTACAATGGTAATTTATTCTCTTATGCTTTCAAGTACTGACACTACTTGCCATAATGATGTTCTAACAAAAGAAGGAATGTTTGGATTTTGTGTTATGTCATCTAATGAACTTATAGCGTTTGCTGCTCTAACAGATATAGAATACTCTTCTGTTTTTAATTCTATTATTAAATCGTTGATTGTTTTTTTAAAATTTTTTGGTGTAGAGTGACTTGATGCAAGTTGGTTTAATGTTCTTATTGCATTGTCAAGTGATGTTTTATTTTCGTTGCTCATTTTTTCCCAACAACTATATTTCTATAAAAATATCCTCTGATTCTACTGTTACCGTATATGATTTCAAGTTGTTTATTTTTGCTGGAAACTTGGCAAGATTTCCTGTAGTACAATCAAATTGAGCTCCATGCCATCCACAAGTTATTGTAGAATTATTTATTGTGCCTTCTGACAAACTAGCACCAGAATGTGTACATGTATCATCACATGCAAAGTAATTTCCATCTACATTAGATATTACAATTTCTTTTCCATCAACTATGACCTTTTTCATTTTTCCACTATCAAGTTCAGTTGTCTTACACGCAATAATTTTTCCCATGGTTATATTGTGTGGTTTAATCTTAATAGTTTTTCTTATTTTATTTAATGACATTTTTCAATTTAATATCTTTAACATCTTTTATCGATAGTATGAGATGATTTAACACCAGTTTCCAGTGAAATCTATAGAATTAAACTAATTATTGATATAGAAGACAGTTCCAACTTTTATATGTCTACAAGTTAATTTCTCAGTGATTGTTTTCTTAGATTCTGATCAAGAATTGAATTTGTAGACTTTGTGATAACAGACTTTGGTATTTTCGTTGAAATTAATATGAAATTGACTTCCAATGTACACCTAATAATTAAGAATAATCTAATTTGTCCAAGTCATAATAGCAGTAGAGCCTAAAACTAGGCTCAAAAACTCAAAAAATGGAAAATAGATCAGTTTTTTGATGGATTTTATGTAAAAAATTTGGCATAAATGCGAATTTTGTGCCTAGAAAACTGAAAAAAACAGTAGAAAGTGTAATATTTACAACCAAAATTATAGAATATAGATCAATTATTGATTAGAACTGAAATAAATTCAAAAAAAGGCTTTTTTGTAGACCAATTGTCCATTAGCCTTAAATATCAATTTTTGGAAAAAATGCCAATAACATGAAAAACGAACTAGGACGAAAATTAACTAGTCTAACAATAATGTCAATAATGGTCGCAGGCGGACTTACTATAGCCGCACCATCATTTGCACCAGAAGCAGCAGCAGACGAAAGACTGATGTATATTTCTTGTGAAAATGAGATGTTTGGCAACACCTTTGGTGGTGGTCAAATCTGTGAAGTCATTATTAGAGATCCCGCAAGAGATGAAACTGATGAAGTACAATCCGAACCAGAAGTAGAGGTAGATAGTAACACTCTACGTATGGTACAAGGAGATGACGGATATTGGTATGGCTACTTCGGTAGTACTGACGAAATATCTGCACTTCATGTCGGTAATGCAAACTTTGTTTATGGTGTCGGACAATCGTCTGGCTCTGGACCATCAACTGGTGCAGTAAGTAACAATGTAGCAACCGGTCACGGAACTGGTAACATAACCGTTGCATCTAATGCACAAATTTGGGTAGCACATGGCAACTCCAAGACAAACACGCAAACTGCGTCAATGTCATTGGTAGATGGTCATCCTGATCTATCTGATTATGCATCAAAGACATCAGGTTATGCAGGCTTCGACGCAACACTTTCTCAAGCAGGACAACACAACATCACATCATATATGTGGCCTTTCATTCAAACATGGAACTTTGCAAATGACGACACAGTAGAAGTCGAATTTGAAAAACCAGGTGCGAACGAATACGTCGAATTGATTTATGGTGGAGATGATACTGAAGACTTTGCATATATAGAATTAGCTAGAAACACATCCCCAATGGACGCAGATGTCCCAATGACTATCTATGATCAACACCTAAACATTGACCCAACTGTTGAAGATACAATCATCTTCCTCACAAACGGTTCATATGGTATATCATACAACTCTTCGGCAACATTTGCAGATTTCTATTCTAATGGCGGTTTCGGTGACAACGGTAAATTAATCATTGATTATGATGCCAGCTCATCCGGTACACCGGTATTAAATAGTGATATTACTTTGGATAGCGTTTCTGGATTACAGTCAAATTCAGCAAGTGGTTACCATGTATTCTGGGAATCCGCTTCCAACTCTGGTATCTTTACTAACGTTGATGACGCTGATGATGCTTCTCTCGATACAAGCGCAAGTGCTTTGAGAGGAACAACTGCAACTATCGATTATAACGATAGTGCACAATCATTAGTTGTTACCAACTTCGGTGGAAGTATCGATATGGCCGGCGAAGAAGCTGGTGAAGAGTGGAACTCTGGAGAACCAATTACTGTAACACTCGTTGACGAAGATAGGAACAAAAACCCTAATTCTGATGAAGATCTAACTGTATCCGCATCAACAAACGTACCAACTATTACCATGGGTGATGCAATATCACCAGTGGAAAACACACACTACGCCAATGTCACAATTCAAGATTGTGATGGAATAAGTGGAATTTGTCTTATAGCAGAGCATCTAGATACTGCCATAACAACTTACACTAATTCACCAATCTGGCAAGTAGAACTTGGTGTAACAGTTGGTTCAGTAGGTGACGGATTAACAGGAAGTTCAGCAACACTTAACGGAATGAATGCAAGCTTAGCACAGAAGTACATCGGATACGATGTTTCATCTTTCTGTCAAGCTGATTCAGTACAAATCGGTGCTGCAACATCACAAGCTAACAAAGGAGTTGTCTCCTATGGTACTGCTGAGTATTCAGCAACCGAGGATGATTTCCATTGTATAGTAAAATCCACAATAGGATCAACCTTTACTACAGCTAACACAACCTATCCATTCGCTGTTAACTATATGGCATTCGGTATGAACGATAACCACGGTAAGTATCACGTTGAAGTTGAAGAAACTGATGATAACACAGGTGTCTTTGTAGGCGCTGTAGAATTCATCATGGTCAACAACAACACTATAGACGCAGATCTTTCAGCAACTCTAACTCCAATCGATGATGAGGTCACCATGTTGATGACCGCAGACGAGACTGGAACAGATGCTCCAAGAATCAAATATAATGATACAGATGCCGACGGTGTTTTCACAGGTATTGCTGATCAAGTAGATGCTCCAACCCACAGTGGTGTAGTAACTCTTGATTCTGAAAGCTACAAAGTAGCTGACACAATTACAATAACTGTGACAGACATGGATCTCAATAGCGATAGCGAACTTATTGACGTGTATATTACACAAGCTGACGATTTAGTCGGTGATGGCGATACATTCGACCATACAACCGGTGATTCAGGTGCATCAAACTCACACATCTTAGATGTGTACTTTGGTGACAAACTATTTGACGATACATGTGATGCCGACTATGGTCTCACAGCACAAGGTTTCCAATTAACTGAAACCGATATCGCATCTGGTGTATTTACTGGAACATTCCAGATACCATCTGAATACTGTGGTGGTGCATCGAACGCAGTAAAAACTTCAACAACTGGTGAAGACATCTTTGTGAACTATAACGACCTTAAAGACGTAGGTGGTAATGAAATAGAAGTAGGCGCAGCCGCAACGGTTTCCGCCAACTCCGGTTCTGTCGCATTAGACAGAAGCGTATATCCAGTACCATTCACATGGTCACAGTTTATGGCACACGATGATGCTTACATCTCAGGAAACGATGGTAACGTAACCATCACTGTAGCAGTAACTGATGCTGACTATGATACATCACCATCTGGTGAGGACACAATCCCAGCCGGTAAAGTGGTAATCAAAGCAGTAAGAGGTTCAACTACAGGCACACTCCTAAGTAACTTCGCATTAGTTGAAACTGAAGCAACATCTGGTGTATTCGATCACGAATTCCAAATTAACGGAACTGTATTCTCATCCCTAGGCAACACTGCACTAAGACAAGGTGACGTAATTACAGCAGAATATACTGACCCAACAGACGCATCTGGTAACTCATATCTAGTTACTGATTCCTCAACATTAGATTTGAGGACTGGTAGCCTATTATCAGACAAATCTGTATATGTCATTGGTTCTGATGCAATAATCACAATTGTCGATGCAGACTTGAACTTAGATAGTGACTCAGTAGAAA
>Ga0310344_10003866_pt1 | contig 11137 bp, 9 predicted proteins | sample HC15DNA20200_MG_FD_203801 | JGI IMG/M metagenome (GOLD analysis project Ga0310344, IMG submission 203801) | Marine microbial communities from station ALOHA, North Pacific Subtropical Gyre - HC15-DNA-20-200_MG | ecosystem: Environmental > Aquatic > Marine > Oceanic | place: Pacific Ocean: North... | reverse complement strand
AGAAACGAGGACTGAAAAAATGTCTCACCCGAATAACGCAGAGGGTGATTCATATAAATGTTCACATCCCTCTCCACCCCCTGGTCGGGATCAAGCAGACGAACCCGGCTGGAATAGTTCCTAGGAGTATCCGTTCCGATATAAAGATCGTGCTTAAAATCTTCGAGATATACCGAATATGATTTGTAGCTTCGACGAAATCTAAGGGCTACCTTATACGACGAACTTTTAATCGAAACAGGTTGCTCGTTGAAGTGCTGTGAAAACAAAAAAGTGCCGATTCTTTTTTGGGTATTTTTTTGTAAAAGTCGGACATAGATAGACGCGATATCGACCTGCGATTCCGTACCGGTCACCTCAGGAACTTCCCGGGCGACACTCGTACGACCGAAACCGGACGTTGCATGATTTTCGTCACTAACTAAAAATCCGACACGAAGCTTTTGATCTCCCAACTGAAATCCGTCGCGCGCATTGATGGCCGCAAGGGCCTCTCGGTGCGCCCGCATGCGCACCCATGCGACATTAGCGGTTAATTTCACCAGTGTGACCGTTTGTGAATCGAGTTCTATCTCACGAATTACTGGTTTTACGGACTGATTGTCGAAAGCTGGTATCCCGAGCTGATTAGCCCATCGATTCACGTGTTCCAGAACCGATTCCGAGTCATTCTCTCGCGATGTAGCGGTGAGAACAACCTGTGACTCTTCATGGTCTCCGAGATGAAACTCCACAAAACCCAGTTCAGAACCCGAATGCTGATGCCACTGCTCCGGAACATCCCATTTGATCGGTTTACTGTTGCCAGAAAAACGGATCGATCGAACAAACTGTTCAAATTCGCGACTGTGCAACTTAACCTGTTCTCGGGGCCCGGCCAGTTTTAACAACCACGTTTCATGCTGACCCGACACAATCGCTCCCTGCACTTCCTGTACAAGCAGTATCGATTGCACAGAGCCGAAAGGCGAAAACAGACTTTCCAAATCGACCTTCGAATACGAAGAAGGGAACTGTTCCACACGCAGAATTTCAGGAATCGTCTGGGAATTGACCATGTACCGAACCACTTCCACATCGAAAGGTAAATCGGCATGTTCGATCCATTGTGTATCAGACACGGAAGAAAATCCAAAAAACGATTTGATCGGACGCAGCCGATTTTCAGGAACAACAACAACGTCATCGTCTTTCCCATCACGAGACCGTATTACGGCTAGTTCGGTCGTTCGGATGTCTTCTATGTAGTTGGAACTTTCTCCTTCGACAATCGTCATATTGCCTTCAACGGCGCTCAATCCTGTTATAAGTTCGCCCAGTAACATTACGATTAAGCCACCGTGAATCAGCAAAACACCCGATCGCCTCCAATTGAGCTTGAATCGAATCGCATGGGCGGCCACCAAATTAATCAACATGGCGCTTCCTAGTAACCAGCCACCAAAAAACGGAAAGTGGTACGGCACGTCATTCAGCCATGGAAACCAGCTTCCGAAACCGGGGATGTGATAAAAGATCCGAACGGGAAACCAGGCAAAAGTGAAATTCCTAAAATACTTGTGGACGACCGTCCAGATCCCCTCGTCCACCTGAACCAGTGTTCCGCAGAATATAAGAATAACGGACAGAGCAACCAATATGACGGTTAGCTTCAGAGAGGCCAAAGGTGCAACCAGGTACCTTGCGATTTTCCACAAGCTCGGCGGTTCAACCATGGCTTGATCAAAACGGGGCATTTCAGCCATTACATTCTCCTGGTTCGCCCTTGGACATCTAAAAATGAACTGACTGTACCCACTCCTGAAAAGCAGTTTTATTTCTGCTCACAAGATCCGACTCTCCTCGCATCTTGAAAAACCAGGTGCGATTATTGCGATTGTAAATAACTCCCAGTGTTCTCTCAGATTTATTTTGCGATGCGGGCCCTGCTATTTCGACAAACGATGCTTGCTTTCCGTCAATTTCAAGTGTCTCAACCTCTGTCTGAATTTCCTGTTCTGTTGCTTTCTTAAGTCCCAATTCATCACGCCACCTGTTAACATTCGCAACCAGACCACCAGCCGCTCCTGACAATGGAATAGCCGTTACTTCCGCCTTCACTTCACCGTCACGTATGACAAAGGATGCAGCACGCATTCCACGGGGAGGCTGTGCAACCCAGCCCTCAGGTACTACGTGATACTGAAAATTGCCTTCTGTTGCTGTTTCACTACTGCTCTCGGGTACCGCCTGACTGCTGTTGAAAAATGGGGGCATCTGATTTCCACCCTCCACAGCTGTGCCTCTCATATCCACAAGCGTTGCCGTCACCGCTTCGAGTTTCACCTCCTCAATCACCTGCGCGACCGATTGCTCATTGAAAGGAGGCAGGCCTATCTGACCAGCCCAGCGATTCACATTTGCCAAAACTGAACCCGACTCCGATCCGAGCGCAGTAACGGTCACTATCAGAGGGTTATCCTCATGTTCTCCCAAATGAAATTCGGCAAAGCGCATCCCCGTCCCATCGTGTTGATGCCAGCTATCCGGTACATTCCAGTCGATGCGCTCACCAGTGTTCCCACCAAAACGAACAGACCTCACAAACCGGTCAAAGTCCTGATGGTGCATTCCGATCTGATCCAGTGGCCCCATAAGCTTAATGAACCAGGTTCGATCCGGGTTGGGAATGATGGCACCCAGTAATCTTTGTTCCACTGATTCAATTTCGGGTTTAACGGCTGGTGATACCGCATATCGCTCAATGCCGGGTTCCTCACAACCGATTAATCCGACGGCAGCCAGCCATAAGATCGACGCCAAGAGAAATGGTGTATGGAAATGGGTGCAAAATCTCTGTAATACCAACATAATTAAACCGCACCGTGGATATACTTTGACCATGGCTGTGAATCTGGTGACGTCTGGTATAACCGCAAAGGAAACGACCGGTCCGTGACGGAACTCATCTGGAACTCCGTTTCCCGATGTCAAAAATTACTGATTTACTTACGAATTATAGCGCACGCGCGTTACAAAATACAGTAGAGATCCCCGGTGTCAGACGAGTAACAACTGGAATTACAGATCCACTGGATCCATATTCGGCCGACTTCTAGACAGACTTCTAAAATTCTTCTTCAACCAGAATGTGGAACAGCCCTAAAAACAAACGCTGATTCCACTGTCTGATGATGAGATAGAACTGGCAGTTTCACTTCCTGAATATTAAAGGCTGTACCTAGGCCCGCTATTTTGAAACGCTTGGATATTTAAACTAACCAGTATCGGGAATCCTGCTTTTCAAATAGAACAAAAAAACCCGGTTCTATGACGAGAACCGGGTTTATCCATGCCTATCAGTCCAAAGGACCTAACGATTGAGCCTGTCATCCATCGCTACGTTTGTATCGGGCAGTGGATTAGCTGCCTGAACACGGTCCAGACTGCGTCCTGCCACTGCAGCATCCGGAGCAAGGACGTAAATTTCCACACGGCGGTTCCTTTGACGGCTACCGTTTGTGCTGTTCGCCTCGACAGGTTGGTGCTCACCATAGCCCGCTACCCCCATTCGGGAGGCACGCACTCCGGAATCCTGAAGAAAGTCCTGCACGGAAATAGCACGATGGGCACTTAAATGCCAATTCGTAGGATGTTTTTCCCGTGTCGCAGTTCTCGCTATCGGACGGTCGTCGGTATGACCTACAATCATGATGTTGTAATCATATACCTCACGTTCATTAACAATATTGGCGAATTCGCCAAGTAGACTGCGTACTTCGGTACGCAGTTCATCCTTACCGGTTGAAAAAAGAATGTCGGAATTGAGCTTACTGATTCCAGTAGCGGGATCAAACTCAAAGCTTTCCGGATAGCGTCTAGCAAGATCTGCCAAACGATTACTTGTTTCAGAAGGCAGGGGATTGTTTGGATCCCACTGGTTGCGCAACCCGTTCAGCTGGTCTCGAAGACTCAGCAACTCATCTTCACTCATCCGGGTTTCTTCTGCCAATTCGCGGGCATGACGATCAAGATCATGCTTTTCGGCCATCGTGGAACGTAAACGTGCCGTTAGGCTTCGATTGACTTCCTGGCAGCGCGCCAGCTGATTTTGTGGAACCATCGCACAACCCGCAGACAACACGCCAGCGGTAAGTGCAATAACGGGAAAGAGCTGATTATACCCACTACGTATCATGTGATCCGACTCCTTTCGAATCGACACGCAAATGCCAATTTCTTGCTTCGCGTTAACCTCGAACAAACTAGTTCTAATGGCATACCGAGCGACGGTCCTTCGTCGACGATTTACTTCTGCCACACAATCCTATTCTACTTTTTCTCGTATAAGAAACCTGTACACACGCGTGCAACCCAGCTCTCCTACACATTCATACCCTTACTAAGATTTTCTGCTGCTTATCAAAATAAGTTCGCAATCATATCAATTACAGGACTCGTCAGTTGATTTGGTTGATGAGGACTCCACAGAGTTCGAACCAACTCCAACATCAAAACACTCGCAAAAGCCGTGACAACGGTAGTAAAGGTCAAACCAACCAATACAATCGTGCTCCACCCGGTTTCCTGAGCTCGCATCGAAGCCACCGGAGCAGCGAAGTCACTTTCACTGTCTTCACTCAATCCAGCTGCCATCCCGACATCATCGCTTTCATCCAGCATCACTTCCGAATGGTCGGCAAGTGCGGTAGCTGCTGCGGGATCAACCGCTTCATCTTCATCGAGGGAAATCACTTGTGTTTCGTTATCCGCGGGATCTTCATCGAGCGATTCAAGCTCAAAATCAGAATTAACAGCAAGGTCAACTTCCGTTGCATCTTCCAGCTCAAGTACCGGAACTTCGAAATCTGTTTCCAGCAAATCGTCACTCATTTCTTCACCAGCAGCCGGTTGCTCAAGCGAAATACCGCTGTCAGCGGGTTGTTCAAGAGAGATACCACTGTCGGAAAGTGCATCTCCACCGTCTTCGCCTTCATCGGTTACCAGCACCAGATCACTGTCGAAGGGATTGTCATCGGCCTCTTCATCGCCACTGTCTACTAGCAGCACATCGCTGTCGCCACCTTCTGGCTCATCAAAGGTAATTTCCACATCACTGTCACCCGCAATATCATCCAATATCAGAACCTCTTCTTCATCCGAAGTTTTTTCCTCGGAATCACCCGTGCCCTGCTGCTCAGCCAACGAATGTACGTCTTGGGCACGAATTTTCGACATCCCCTGATCCATAAACGTTTTCAATGATCCGTCATCGATGAGCGTCTTAAGCGCATCATCAGAAATGCCCAGTTTGGACGCAGCTTCTTCTAGGGTGTAATATTTTGCCATCTAAAAGACCTCCTCGGTTCGGTGCGGTCTCAACATACTTCGGTACGTTGCGATTGACGAAATGCTAAAAAGGTATGACTCCATTATTCAACAGCCTTTCAACATGTTCGCTGCATCAAAACCTTTTGGTATTCAGGGTCTCAGGATCCCCCGAACAGACCTTACTTCAGGTTTGTGGACACCTCCAAATTGTTTCAATTCCATATCCGGACGGAAGTCACGAGCCAATGTTAATGTCACATCCCCGTTTTCGGAGTTCAGTCTATATAGACCAAACCATGAGCGTTGGCTGTCAACAATCAAAAGATGTTGCATACGCTCGTCAAACTGTACATGAACACTATTAGCTTGTCCTTCCTGCTGACTGATGGAGCGAGGATTACCCTGAGGCGACGCCGCATTAACCATCGACCAACCAGCCAACCCCATTACAACGCCCAGCACGACTCCTGCTACTGCCTGGCGCATCATTGCCCTTCCTTGGGAAATTGGGAAACTTACATGTATTGTATAAGCTGTAAATCCCTTTTCAAGTAGCATCATGCCCATAAATGGGTTCATTTCTGCTATCTGAGAGGTGAAATTCGCCTTGTCATGGGTTCATCGGGAGCTAGTGACACGGATACGATAATGCAAATTGTCCCGATTAGTTCTATTATTACGGTGTGCTTAATGTGGATGGGTCGAGGCGGGAGTGTAACAATCGAGACTAACGCGGGCAATACCAACCCATCAAAATACACTTGAAAATAAGAGGTTATTTTGAAACGCTCCGGGTGCTAGGAGCACCAACACAAAGTACAACCCTTCGAAAAAGCCTTGAACTCCTTCCCACAAGGATCCAAAAGGCAATGATAAGGACTTCATTTCTTTGCGTATTCTCATCACAGCTGGGCCAACTCGCGAATATATCGATGACGTTCGTTACATTAGTAACGGATCGAGTGGAAAAATGGGTTATGCAGTCGCGGAGGCAGCTGTCAAACACAACCACAAAGTGGTTCTTGTCAGCGGACCGGTATCACTTCCTACGCCAAAATCCGTCCACCGTATCGACATAACGACCTCGAGTGATATGCTTCGAGAGTGCCTGCGTGTTTACCCTGAATGTGATGGGGTGATTGCCGTTGCGGCAGTGTGTGACTATCGACCTGAGAAAATAGCATCCGGGAAACTGAAGAAGGATGGCTCTACTCGAAACCTGCCTTTAACTGAAACCGAAGATATCCTGGCAAATCTCGGGCAACGAAAGAGGCACCAGTGGATTCTTGGTTTTGCACTGGAAGCAGAAAATGCAGCCCAGGAGGCTATTCGGAAACGACACGCCAAAGGATGTGACGCAATTGTTCTAAATCATACCTCAGCAATATCGGCAGATGTAACTTCGATCCAGATCATCGATCACACCGATCGTGTGGTTCATACCTGTAAGGGACTAAAACCTGATGTGGCCGACAACCTGTTAACGTGGATCGAATCCGCTCTGGTCGTATCTTCAAAAACGCCTGATGGAACCTCTGTCAGACAGCCTGACGAATAACGGAAGACAAAATGTTACAACCGTCCTCAACCTGTTCGGATGAAATGTTCATCGCGGGTAACAAACGAAGTACCGTTTGTTGAGTAGCATTCACCAGAAGACCTTGTTCCATGCATTTCTGAACTAACGGAGCCGCTTCTATTTCAAGTTCAATTCCGATCATCATTCCCAGTACACGTACTTCACGAATGACATCCGTATCCGAAGCCAGTGCTTCCAATCGTTCCCGGAACTGTTCGGCCATCAGACGCGTGTGTTCCAAAAGTCCCTCGGATTCAATCGTTTCAATTGTCGCAAGACCGGCTCGAGCGGCTATCGGATTCCCTCCGAAGGTACAGGCATGCATACCCGGACGCAAACTGGGAGCCACCGTTGTGTTTGTCATAATTCCGCCGCAGGCCAGTCCACCTCCGAGGGCTTTAGCCAGCGACATGACATCTGGAACGGTCTCATGATGCTGATAACCGAACCATTGTCCGGTTCGTCCCATCCCGGTTTGCACCTCATCAAAAATTAAAAGTAATTCTTGTTCATCACACAAGGCACGCAGACCGGGCAGGAACGCCGCATCGGGTATATTAATACCACCTTCACCCTGGATTGGCTCCACCATGATCGCACAGGTCTCCTCGTCCACTAAAGAGCGAACGGTCTCCAGATCACCATAGGGGGCGTAAACAAAACCCGCCATTAATGGCCCCAGACCCTGGTGATAGGCAGGTTGGGCGGTTGCTGTCGTGGCAGCAATAGTCCTTCCATGAAAACCTTTTTCAAACGTGATGATCTTGTAGCGTTCTTCAGGTGTATGTAAACGAGCCAGCTTGATCGCAGATTCATTCGCCTCGGCACCACTGTTACAGAAAAAAGCCTGCCCTCCAAAACTGATCCGACTGAGCGCTTCCGCCCAACGACCCTGGGCCTCCATGTACCACGTATTAGGAACATGAATCAACTGTCGGACTTGTTCGCATACGGCCTCGACAACCTTCGGTGGACAATGTCCAAGTAAGTTACATCCCCACCCGGGAAACAAGTCCAAATAACGATTGCCTTCAGCATCCCAGACATAGGATCCTTCTCCCCGTTCCAGAGATACCGGAAATCGCACATAGTTAGGGACGACAAACTTCTGAAACATCTCGATCGTCTGTTGCGTGTTCATGTCCAATCCTGCGTTATTCAAATAGTTACTTATACCCTGAAAACCATTCTTGATTTACACACTAATCAAGGACTGGAAGGTAAAACAATTTCCGTTCCCACGCCCTGATTAGTAAAAATTTCTAACAAAAGAGAATGCCTTAAACGCCCGTCAATGATATGTGTTTTTGATACACCCGCCTGGACACTTTCCAGACAGGCTTCAATCTTGGGAATCATACCTTCCGCAATCACTCCCTCTGCAACCAGCCTGCGACATTCGTCTGGATCCAGACTCGGAATCAGTGATTCGGGATTCGTATGATCAGCGAGAATCCCTGGAACATCGCTTAGAAATATCAGCTTTTCTGCCCCCATCTGCTGGGCAACTGCTGCTGCTGCGGTATCGGCATTAATATTAAGGGTTCGAGCTTTTTCATCGAGCCCTAAAGAAGGAATTACGGGGACGACCCCGGCCAGGCACAGATTGTCCAGAAGCTGACAATCCACCTGATTGACACGACCCACCCAACCTAAATCAAAACATTCGCCGGAACCATCCTCTATGAGCAGCTTTTCTGCGCTTAATGCGCATTTTGTATTTTGATGTATACCTGCAGCGCGACCACCCAGTTGTTCTATTTTCTGAACCAATTCATCATTAATTTCTTCTATCAACACTTGACTGACAATTTCAATCACCGCTTCGTCAGTAAAACGTCGCCCTCTAATAAACTTCGATTCCAGACCTGCGGCAGCCATAGCTCTGCTGATTGCAGCACCACCACCGTGTACCACAACCGGACGTACTCCTACTGTTTCCATGAAAACAACATCTTGCAAGATAGCCCGCATGACCGATGTATCGTCCATCACACTTCCACCCAGTTTTATGATCACAAGGTGGTCGCGAAAAGTACGAATATAGGCGAGTGCTTCAATCAGCACTTCGGCTTTTCCAATTGCTTCCTTCAAAGCACCGAACCTCCTAGGAAAAAGATGCGATCAAACTACAGAATGTAACTGTTCCGTTTATCGCTCACACAACCCTGAGAACGCTTCTGCTCAAACCTACGGTGATACCCGTTAGGACCGGGTTTTCGAAGAAACCCCGGTGCATCATAACAAAGGCACCCGGATTCGCCAGATCGGGAAATCGAGGATACACCGCGGCCCTTCCAGTCATCGCGAGATACCCGTCCCGTGTGAGACTCAAACGGCTAAACATGCTGGAAACACGACAACTAATATGGATTACGCTATGCCACTAGCAGGAAGATCACCTCGGCGTTGACTTGAAACTCATTCTTCAGATTCACTTAATGGTTGAGCACCTCTCATATCACCATATCCTCCCCCTTTGGACCCTGACGGGTCCCTGCCAAAGTAGCGTTTGTCTTCCGTCGTCTCATTGGCCGGCTGGTAACGTACATCACAAGACAATCGGGTTCTCCCAACGGCGGACTGATTATCCAATGAACCATGCAAAAGAAGCATACTGAAAAAAAGAAGATCGCCCGCTCGAAAATCAGTTGTAAGAATCCTTACCTTCCTTCGTATCACCAAATCGACTGGATGTTCATCTGCAGCACCGGAGTAGGCAGCGTGCTGGACCAGTTCATTCGCTCGACTCTTATCATAATCATGACCCATGAGAGGGTTAATCATATCGATAAATTGATTTGACTTCTCAATCAGCGCAATTGGTCCATCGGACATCGGGATGTCACCCAGTGGAACCCAGGCCGTGTACATAGACTGTGCATATCCCGCAAAAAAGGGATAATCATAGTGCAGTTGGGTACTCTTACCTTTCACTAGTGGCCGAAGATATAATAAATCGTGGGCACGAGCTGGTTCATTCAAAAGTAAACTGGCCCACTGGTGCAGTTCATCTCCATGCGTAACGTCGCGCAGGTGCGATCCCTCGCTTACCTCTTTCCAGAACTCGCCGAGCTTATTGCCGGACAACTCTCTGCGCCGACTTGTTCCTGTTGCAATACCATCCAGAACCGGGTCTGTTATTTCTCCCATTCTTTTTAGTTGTCCGAACACCTCACTTCTCGCCCGCATCACTTGATCTCGGCTGAGCGCATTGCGAATGAATACATAGCCCTGGTTTTCCATTTGGGATCTTAATTGTGAACCTTCTGCATCCACAGCTTCCAATTCCGTGAACATACCCAGCAACGAACCAGGAATCGCTACCTTCTGAATGGAACAGGATTTCATTTCATTCATCTCATGAGAGTGCAATCACATTGGCGGCGCCACCGTCAACCGGGATCGTGTGGCCATTGATATAACTCGCCGCATCACTTGCCAGAAAGCAGACAGATCCGGCCACATCTTCGGGTTCTCCCCATCGTTGTGCTGGCACGCGTCTCATTACCTGTGCCGATCCGTCGGCATTGGATTGTAACGCTTCGGTCATGGGGGTGCGAATCCACCCTGGAGCAATAGCATTCACACGAATACCGTGTCTGCCCCATTCTGCAGCAAGATCTCGGGTAAGAGCGATGATCCCGCCCTTGGTCACTCCATACACCGAACCGCCCCGTCCCAGCCCAACCAGGCCACCTCCCAAAGCAGAAATATTGATGATGCTGCCAGATTGTTGTTTCAGCATTTCTTTGCCAACCGTGCTCGCCATAAAAAGGCAGCCTTTTAAATTCACATCAAAAACAGCCTCTACATCTTCTTCCAACATCAACAACGGATCCACACGTCGATGAATTCCAGCATTGTTGACCAGTATATCAATATGTCCATACTGAGAGACGATGTGATCCACACACTCCTCGACCTGCTCTTTGTGACGAACATCGCAAACACACGAACCCAATTGACTGCCCGTAGCGTCGGTAATGTCCGCAACTGAACGTTTGATTTGATCTTTCTGAATGTCACAAATAATCGTGGTCGCCCCATGGGCATTCAAGGCTGCGGCACTTGCTTTGCCCAAGCCACTTGCCCCACCTGTAACCAATGCAACCTTCTCCGTAAGATCAAAGAATTGCTTCACGAAAAACTCCTTCTCATAGGCTCGCGAAAACACAATTGGATAGAAACCAGATTATTTCGGTTGAAACATTTCCAGTACATAACCATCTGGATCAAAAAAATAAA
>Ga0310344_10003865_pt1 | contig 11141 bp, 11 predicted proteins | sample HC15DNA20200_MG_FD_203801 | JGI IMG/M metagenome (GOLD analysis project Ga0310344, IMG submission 203801) | Marine microbial communities from station ALOHA, North Pacific Subtropical Gyre - HC15-DNA-20-200_MG | ecosystem: Environmental > Aquatic > Marine > Oceanic | place: Pacific Ocean: North... | reverse complement strand
ATATCTGACAAAATTTGTGCAGCAAAAAGTAAACTATACTTTGAATTTGCAAAAGAGAATTTCCATCTACAGGTTAAGAAAATAATAAAAAAGATTTAATAATTATTAATTACTTTTTTGTTATCAACACTAAAAAGAGTTATCAATTCCTCTATGCCTTGTTCAAGAGAAACTTTTGCTTTAAATCCTTTTTTTTCAATTTTTCTATTACTTACAAAATAATCTCTTTTGTCTGGATCTTTTCTATTTGTAACTATTTTAATTTTTAAATTTTTCATCTGTTTTTTAATTTTTTTTGCTAACATCAATTTGCTAATATTTGCGGAAGATAATCCTAAGTTATAAATATTTGATTTTAACTTATAAAAATTATTAATTGCATATATAATACCCGAAACAACATCTCTTATATGAATAAAATTTCTTCTAAAATGTGGTTCAAAAATAGTTAATTTTTTTGTTCTTACCGATTTGTGAACAAAATTATTTACCAATAAATCTGTTCTCATGCGGTAGCTGAATCCAAAAACAGTTGCTAACCTAAAGCAAATAAAATTATTTGATTTGACAACCTCATTTTCTGCATCACATTTAGTTCTTCCATAAAGTGAGATTGGCCTGAGCGGGCTATTCTCATCACAAAATTTATTTTTCTCACCTACTCCATAACCAGAATTTGTAGTTAAAAAAATTATTTTATTTTTTTTTGAACATGAAGAAACTAAATCTTTTATGGATTTATAGTTGATCGATATAGCATCTTTCCTATTTTTATCGCACAATGGAGCCCCAACCAAAGCTGCTAGAGGTATTATGTATTCATTTTTTCTAATTAGTTTTCTTAATAACTTGATGTCCCTCACATCTTTCTTAATTAGCTTAAAGTTTTTGTGATAGTAAAGATGATTGAGAGATCCTTTATCGTATTTCATTAAATCTATGACTGTTACCTCGTGGCCCAGATTGACAAGGGTGGTACATAGCATTGACCCTACATATCCTCCGCCGCCTGTTATCAATATTCTGCTCATTTTTATAAAAATTTAGATCTCTTATCTCTTTTACTCAAAATTGGCTTTTTTATCGGCCATTTAATTTTAATTTTAGGATCGTTCCATCTATAGCTTTTTTGTTTATGTGAGTCGATATATTTGCCTTTATAAAACCATTTATAATGAAAAACACATTTATCGGATAAGCATAAGTAAGCATTTGCAAAATGCGGGGGTATGAGTATTAACGTTGGTTTTTCATGAGTTAATACCCAACTTTTGCATTTTAAATAATTTTTTGATTTTTTTTTCATGTCTACTACAACAAAAAAAACTTTGCCAAATGTACATGTTACTAATTTCCATGACTTAAAATCACAATGTAAACCTCTAAGAACTTTTCTTTTTGAAATAGAGAATTTGTCATGATTAAATTTCATTTTTTTTAAAATACCTTTTTTCCAAGTAGTCCAATAAAAACCTCTATTATCTTTAAATGTAGAATTTTTAATTACTTTCAATTTAATCATTGTTTAGTTTTTTAAAAATTTATTTTGTTTAAAATCGAACATATTTTTTTTATTTTTGAACCATTTAAATTAGGATAGTTCCCAATGTAATAACCAAAGAAATGGACATGTTCTACTTCAGGAAATTTTCTAAAATTTATTTTTCCTAAATATGGTTTTAAATATGGCTGTCTAAGTTGATTGCCTCCCCCTGCATTTCCTCTTCTAAATTCTATATTATATTTTTTTAGTGTCAGCTCAAAACGCTCTCTAAATTTAAAATTCTTGTTTTTAAAAATTACAGGAAATGCATAGTTAGAACTTCCTGTGGTGTTATAATCCGTTCTGTATTTATTTGGATCTAACAAGCTTAAGAAAAGTTTTAAATTTTTTGTTCTAACATGATTATTTTTATTAAGTCTCTTTAGTTGGTTTATTCCTATTACAGCTCCTATCTCGTTATTTCTAAAATTAAAAGTTGGATGAAGAAAAATAAATTGAGGCGATAATTTTGGATATTTTTTAATCATTTGTTTTTGGAATTGTGGATTTTTTGACTCTCTTGCCATTCCGTGAGATCTAAAGATCCTTGCTTGTTCATAAATTTTTTTATTGTTTGTGCAAATCATTCCTCCTTCTATGGTGGACATATGATGTGCATAATAAAATGAAAAGTTAGATATCAATCCATATGTTCCTAATTTTTTTCCTCTAAAAGTTGCTCCATGAGATTCGCATACATCTTCTATAAGAAAGATATTTTTATTTTTTATCTTTTTTAAAAGTTTGTCTGATAAACCATTAAAGCCCTGAACATGTGTTACAAAAATAGCGAGTGTATTTTTATTTATTTTTTTTAAAACTTGATCTTGATCCATTGATAAAGTTCTAGGATCAATATCCACAAAAACTGGTCTAAAACCACTCATTATTACAGAATTTATATCTGATACCCAGGTTAGTGTTGGAACTATAATCTCTCTTTTTTTTGTTGATAGGCTTTTAAGAATTAACATACTTATGAAGTTTGCTGACGACCCAGAGTTCACAAAAACACTATGTTTTACTCCTAACCATTTTGACCATTTTTTTTCAAATTCTAAAACTTTTTTTGATTGTGTAAGTATTAAGTTCTTATTTTTTATTAATTTTCTTACAGCATTCATGTCTGAGTTTGAGAAATTATTGTGCATTAACGGGTGATTTAATTTCATCGCGTTTCTCCCGTCAATTGATCAAAAATAATTTCACTGCCAACCGTTGTAAATTTAAATGGAATATTAATTAATTTTTTATTTTTTTTAAAAAAATTTTTCCTTTCATTTTTTTTCATATACATTAATAAAAATCCACCTCCACCTGCACCCAGAAGTTTTCCTCCCAGTGCCCCATATCTCAGAGCATCTTCGTATATTTCGTTTATTTTTGAATTAGTAATTAAACTACTAAGCTCTTTTTTCTCCATCCAAGCATCGTGTAAAAGACGACCAAAATCATCTATATCTCCATGTTTCAATATATGCTCCCCTTCTTTCACATAACTTAAAATACGATAGATATGTTCTTTTTTTGCTGTCGTAAGTTTGTTTACATATTGATTGGCAATTTTGTGTGCTGTTCTATTTATTCCTGTATAAATTAGAATAAGATTTTCATTTAATTTTTTGAGGTTTTTTTTTGAGGAAATTTTTTTAACACTGATTGAATTATTTTTATTAAAGACTATTTTATTAAAACCTCCAAAAGAAGCTGATGTTTGATCTTGAGAACCAACAACCTCTTTCATAATTTTCTGCTCCAAATGAATACTTTTCTTTGCTAGGTTTGCTTTTGTTAATTTAATTTTTTTTATCCTGTGTAGAGCTTGCATGAGTCCAACGGTAAAGGATGAGCTTGAGCCCATACCGCTTCTTGCAGGCAAATCTCCATAATAGTGAATTTCTAATCCCTGTTTTATTTTTAAGTATTTTAGAAGTTCTCTCACAGCCTTATGATTTATCTCATTAACTCTTTGAACGTTTTCAATTTTTCTCCAAACAATCCTATATTTTTGTTTGAAGTACTTTGGTGAAAAACGGCAAGAAACATATATATGTTTGTCAATTGTAGTAGATAATACAGCTCCCCCATTCTTTTTATACCATGACGGGTAATCACTACCGCCACCAAAAAAAGATATTCTATAAGGAGTTTTAGTAATTATCATCTATTCTATTTTTCACTATAGTAATCTCCATACTCAACCAAAATTGTACTTTTCCCATCTTCTCTATTAAGAGCTTTTTTGTAAGATGGAAAAATATCTGATGCTTCTTCAAGTCTTATTATTTCTACAGTAGTTAAAACTTTTTTAAATGCTTCGGTAAAATCTCCCACATGTTGTTGTTGGGGATGTAAAGGCCTTTGAGATCCAATAGAAGTTCTTATGATCACTTTTGTTTTAAATTGACCTTGAGACATTACATGGAATTTATCGAGATGATTAATGAGTTGATTGGTAGCTAATAAAAGAAAATTCCATCTAGGAAACATGCTGATGGGAACATAATTGTTTAAAGCAAGTCCGTTAGTAATTCCTAGTTGCATCTCTTCAGCAACAGGCATTTCGTATAATTTATTTTTTGGAATATTTTTTAGTGTACCCGTCATTGCAGTACCAGGATATTCAACTGCTTGTCCAAGGAAAATTGTCCTGGGATCTTTAGCTAAAAAATCCATTGCTTTTGTTAATTCATCAGCATATTTCATAAATTAAAACTGTATTCTCTTTCCTGCCCCAGCATGAGGCCATTTTGATTTATAGCTGTAGAAAGTAACAAATTTATCATTCACTTTCTCATAACTTAGTTTTTTTTGCATCCAAGTTTTTCTTGTATCTGTACAGACTGATTTCTCGTTATCTTCGATTATAAAATGAATGGGTAAATTAAAGTTTCTACTATATTTTATACATTCGTGAGCTATTCCAGTTTCTGATGTCATCTCTCCCATAAAACAATAAACCATGGTATTTTTTTCTTTTTTAATTTTTAGAGACATCGCGGTGCCAACAGCTATTGGTATAGATCCTCCTACCAAAGCTGATGAATAAATTTTGTGTTTAGGAAAACATAATGATATAGATCTCCCTGCCAAGATTTCTTTCTTAACGTCTTCTTTTGGAACACCTTTTAACAAGCATTGATAATGAGATCTCCAGCTACAAAAAACCCAATCGTTGGTTTTAATTTTTTTAAAAATTTCTATTATTTTTTCTTCATTACCTTGATAAAGATGAACCGGAGCTCTTATTTTACCTTGGTTAAATAAAGATGCAATTTCTTCCTCGAAGTTTATTAGATCTTTTTTATTCATTTTATTTTTTTATTTTTTTTTATTTTTATTGTTTTAACTTTATTTATTATTTCTAAAGCTGAAGGTGGAAAATTACTAGTCTCAAGTGTATACCCCGCAGATTTATCTTTTAACCCCAAAACATAAACTTTCTTATTTGTCTCCTCGTTTATTTTATGAGCTAAAGTTCTAATTATACCATCAACATAATCATTATCGGTCATAAGAACTCCATACTTCGAACTTTTAATTATACTTATCCATTTTTTTTTTAAGACAAAAGGTTTTAATTCGTATAAATGAATTATCCCAACTTTATAACCAATTTTATTTAGATAATTTTTTGCTTTTTCTGCCTCGAAACGAGTTACTGATATTGGCATTAAGATAATATCAAGGTTCTTTTTTAAAGTGTTTTTAAACTCTATTTTATTTTCATAACTTTTTCTATGTTCTGACACATAAAAAACATCATCTGACTTCATAAATTTTTTATAAGTATTTATATATTCAATTTTGGTCATTGGTGAATAAATTTTAATCCCTGGCATTTTGTAGAAGATTGAAATATGACTTGAAGTAGAAACTGGACCTAACCCACCTTCATTTGAGAGACCTCTTATAAACATAGGCGCAGGTTTGTTCCAAATTTCTTTAGACTTGCACGCGTAATTAACTATAAAAATACAATTTAACCAATTATAGCCTTGATATCTTATTATATAGAATGGTCTCCTCCCAACTAATGCTGCACCAGTAACCATTCCACCATTAGCAACGTCAGCCATTGGTAACTCAATTACACCGTCTTTCTCATAAAGTTTTGGCAAGGTTCCAGCTACCCAACCTACACCTGTTAAATTTTGTCCAAAAACCTGTCCTTTAAAATTTTTCAAATGTTTAAAGGTTATTTGCTTTATTACTTCTCTAAGCGTTGTTTCCATAAATTTTCAATTCTTTTTTTAATATTTTTATGAAGTTTTTCTGCTTTTTTTCCTAAATATTTTTTTTCTACCGTTAATCTATCTCCTTTTACTTCTTCATCAACACCTGCACCTGAATGCCAGAAAAGTCTTTTTGTATTCACATTAATAAAAATTGGTTTTTTAAATAAGTTTTTTTTTAGTACTGAAAAAATATTTTTAGGTTGATCATCAATATCATAGGACTCTAATTTAAAGGCTTTTGCTACATCTTTTGCTTTCCAATCTCTTCTGTCTTTTTTTTTAGTTAATACGGCGTAATTATTATCCTCGACTACAAAAAGAATAGGTAGTTCCTTTTTTGCTGCCCAACTTAAAGAAGCTAAAACATAGTCCTCTTCTACAGATGCATCGCCTAAAAAAACGATAGTAGGTTTACCTGATGAAAAACAGGCCCCAACACCCATACATGCATTGCTACCCATTAGTCCTTCGTGACCAAACATGTTAATTTTGTTTGAACTTATTGATAGTGAGCCACCCATACCTCGAGTACATCCGGTTTTTTTTCCTAAAAGTTCATCAATTAATTCTGTAATATTTCCACCAAAAGCAAGATATATTGAATGACCTCTATGCTGACCAAAGATAAGAGGTTTTTGTTTTTTATCTTTTACTATCTGCGCAATTGATGATGGCACATATTCTTGTCCAGCCGATAAATAAACTGGAAAATTAATAATTTTTTCATTTACTCTTTTAAAAACTTCATTTTCAAAATTTCTGCACAAAGAAGCCTTTTCAAATGTTTTTAAACGGTAATTTTTGTATGACAATTTAGTGTCCAAGTAGTTTTCTTTTCAATTTAATTTTAGTTGTGCTTTTAATATTATCTACTGCATTTTGACCAAATTTTTCTTTTATTAAATTTAAGTATTTTTCATTAGTATGATATTTCATCCAAGCTTCATCTCTAAATTTAAGTATCTGACCAGCAGAGAGTTTTGCTGTTGATAAATTTTGTGTATCATATGAGTGTTGGCTATATCCAGAATAAGTTGATGGAAGTTCAATACCATTTTTTCGTGCTTCTAAAAAAAGGGGGCTTCCCGGATATGCCATTGCAGAGTAAAAGTTTACCATTTCTGAATTTGCTTCTTCAGCAAAATCGTACGTAAACTTTAAACTTTTCTCTGTATCCTCAGGTAAACCAAAAATATAGTTAGCAGCGACATTTATTCCAGAATCTCTAATTCCATTAATAACATCTATGATTTTAACTTCTTTATAAGAATCTTTGTGTACCTCTTTTCTTAAAACTGTGTCTGGATTTTCTATTCCAAGACCTAGCCAATTTACTCCTGCTTTTTTTAATTTTTCTAAATATTGTGGCTTGCATGTGTCAATTCTTGAATAAGCCCAAATATTAAAACCATAATTTCTCTCAATTAATAAATCACATATCTTCATAAAATGGTTTGGATTAAGCACAAAAAGTTCATCTGCAATTTTTACATTTTTAACTCCTTGCTTTGCAATGTAATCAAACTGTTTGATAATGAATTCTGGTGACCACCATCTAAAAGTATTTGAGTTTTGAGATGAAATATTTTCATCGTTATTAGTTCTATTTATTATGTTAATCATGCAAAATGAGCATTTATACGGACATCCGAGGCTCGTATATAAAGCTGCGAATGGCTGTTTGTCAGAATTATTTGACCAAGAATGCCATCCTGCGGTTCTATATTCAGATAACTTAGGTAATAAATCCCAAGCTATTCCTGGTAAATCATCTTCTAATAGTTTTTTTGGAACAATTATTTCTGGTTCATTTATAATAATTTGATTTTCATTATTTCTAAAACCAATTCCTTTAATTTTTTTTAAATAACTTTCTTCATTTAGATTATCAGCGCTTAGTAAGTTAGATATTGAGTATACTCCTTCATTCAATGCTACAATATCAATACTAGACTCTTTCTGTAGAGTTTCTTTAGGTAAAGCAGCAACATGACCACCCACAAATAGGGTTTTAATTTCTTTATTTAATTTTTTTAATTCAATGGAAGTTTTTGTAGCACCCTCCATATTTTGAGATGAAGCTGATGGTTGTTGTCCATAAACTACGAAGCAGGCAATTTTAGGTTTAAGGTTGTTTATTTCTTTGGCACTTTTTTCATAATCAAATTTACTTACTTCGCAATCTAAAATTGCAGTTTTAAAATTTTTGGCCCTACAGTGGTTTGCTAACATCCCAGCCCATATAGGTGGTTCGTATGCAGAATGATCTTTGCTAAGTTCTTGATAAATTTTTTTAGATGCGTTGGGGTGAATAAATAAAATATCTAGGCTCATGAAAATTAATAATCTTTAAAAGCATCATATATCTTTTGTCTAGGATCCGTAATAACTTCAATAAAAAGAGGTTTGTTGTTTTTCATTATTTTTCTCAAGTCGTTATCTATTTCTTTGAAGTTATGTATCAAATAATGGTCTAAATCAAATGCTTTTGCAATATTCTTAAAATTAAGCGTACCTGTTCCTGTATCTTTTGGGTTATCTAATCTTCTTCCCTTAAAAAAAGTATCAGCCCAATTATGCATTGAAACATACCCCCCGTTATTTATGACAAATAACTTAATATTAAATTTGTTGTGTGAAATAGTTTTAAGCTCTTGAATATTTAACTCTAAAGACCCATCACCTGTTACTGCTAAAATTCTAGAGTTTGGTGTTGCGACAGCTGCACCGATTGATAAAGGAACTGTAAGCCCCATTGCTGCATTTGAAACTGATGTTATTTCCTTGGTTCCCTTTTCGAATGACCAGACTTGACCACCGATATAGTAATTTGAACCAGCATCTGTAACTAGAATGTCATTTTTTTTTGCAATTTTTCCAAGTTTCTCCATAAAAAAATATAAATCAATTGGATTTTTTTGTTTTGTTTTTATTGGAATGATTGGTTTGTTTTTTTTGTTATTTGAACAATAATTCAACCAATTTTTATAATTTGGAAATTTTGTTTTCTTAATCATTTTATTAAAGCTAGGTAAAAAACTCTTTAAATTATAATTAAAGGGATAATTTATTTTTATCCCTTTTTTATTTAATTCATCTTTTTCAACATCAATAGAAATTACTTTTGCATTTTTAAAAGCTGAAAAATCATGTCCAACAAACTGTGGGGCAAATCTACATCCTAAAGATATAACCAAATCAGCATTTTGCATTATATTTTTGCAATACCTTGATCCTTTAACGCCGGCCTGTCCCATTGCAAATTTATTATCATGTGGAAATAAATCATTTGCAAATCTTGATAGCAATATTGGGGCTTTACACTTATTTATAATGTTTTTTAATATTTTGATTGTTCCACTTTGTTTTACCCCATTACCTGCCACAAAAAGTGGTTTATCTGATTTTTTTAATAGATTAATAATTTTTTTAGCATCTCTATTAATTTTAGCTGAATAAAATTTTTTTATCCCAGGTTTAAAAGATTTTAATTTTTTTATGTTAATAGTGCTTTTTTGAACATCTAGAGGTACATCGATCCACACTGGTCCTGGTCTTCCATTTTTTGCATGAAAAAAAGCTTTCTCAAGTATATATTTCACATCATTTGGATTTTTTATAATTTCAGCATATTTAGTTAGTGGTTTTACTATTGGAATAATATTTATCTCAGCTGTTCCGAAGGTTCTAATATTTTTTAAATTTGTGCTATGAGTTGTTTGTTTGTAATCAACTTGTCCAGATATTACCATTATCGGTGCGGAATCAACAAAAGCTTCTGCTAGACCTGGTAAAGCATTAGTTGCTCCTGGACCAGCAGTTACACAAGCAACTCCAACTTCATTTTTTAACCTTGCATAAGACTCGGCCATTATAGGAGCCGTAGCTTCATTTCTTGTAGCGTAATACTTAATACCAGAAATTTTTATTGCATCATTTAAATACATCGCTCCATATCCTGTTAACATAAAGATATTTTTAATCCCCTTTTTTTTCAAAAATAAAGCAATAAAATCTGCTACCCTAATATTCATCTGCATACCTATTCTTTCCCACACCTTTTTTTCTTAAAATTCTAATTAATGAAAACCATAAAATATTTAATGATGACTCAATTACAATTAATAATTTCACAAAATTATTTGATCCCTTAATTAAAGAAAATACTTCTTTTAAATGGAATATAGAACTAAAAATTTTATAGATATTAATATCCCTTAAAATAATTTGTTTTGCACATATTCTTAAATACCAATAAGGAAATTTATTCAAAATATTTTTTTTTTGGAATTCTTTGTTAAGCAACTTATTGTCAATAAATTTATTAAGACTCAAAAGTATCTTTTTATCCTCATAAGTGTCGATTGTTTTTTGTGAGAATTTTGCCTTATAGTTTTCTAATTTATTTGGATTTTGTAAAAAATCTTTAATTATTTTTAAACATTCCTCTTTAGTTGAAAATTGAATTAATTCATCATTTTTATACATTAAGTTATGTTGCGGTGCATACTCAGAAATACATGCTGTTCTACATAAGCCTGCTTGAACTATTCTTCCTTTAAATTGATATTGATAAGAAAACACATTTTTTTCGGGAATATTCATTATTTTTCCCCAAGTAGTTTTTGAAAAATTAACAACAATTTTAGATCTACAAATTAAATTAACTAACTCAGTGTCTAAAACTCTATTCTCAGAGTTGTTTCCGACTACTTTTAAATTTATACCATTTTTACTTAGATAGTCTAAAAAATTTTTTCTATCTTTATTTACCTTGCCAAAAAAAAGAACATCAATATCTTTTTGAATTTTTAAATCTTTATAAAACTTCCCATCAGACTCTAGTGGTATAAATGATGCATCTTTACCGACCTCTTTATACTTGTAGGCGGAAATTGGACAAGCGGTTATTACATGATTACATGAGTTTGCGGTGATTAAATTGAAGTTATGCCTTTCATAGTCATCCAGGGTCATCATTATCTTTACTGAATTTTTAATTTTTTTTATAAAATAATGATTAATAAATTTTTGATAATCAACATCAAAGATTACTATTTCAATTTTATCTTTTTCAATTAAATCATTTATTTCATTAATTGTTTTTAAAAAACTTTTTTCAATTTTGTTTAAAAAAATGTGTTTAACATCGTAAAATTTTTCAAATTTTTTGATTGCAAAATCATTCCAGTGCCAAGGTGCTTTAAAGATTATCAATACTTTTTTTTTCATGTTTGGTAGCGGGGAGTGGAGTCGAACCACCGACCTTTGGCTTATGAGTCCAACGCTCTAACCAACTGAGCTACCCCGCCATATAATTTGACTCAATTTATAATACTTTATAATAAATTATCAATTGT
>Ga0310344_10003864_pt1 | contig 11142 bp, 12 predicted proteins | sample HC15DNA20200_MG_FD_203801 | JGI IMG/M metagenome (GOLD analysis project Ga0310344, IMG submission 203801) | Marine microbial communities from station ALOHA, North Pacific Subtropical Gyre - HC15-DNA-20-200_MG | ecosystem: Environmental > Aquatic > Marine > Oceanic | place: Pacific Ocean: North... | reverse complement strand
CGCTGGCCTTGCCAACGCATTACTTGAACACCGGGCAGCGAAACTGCCGATCAGCCGGTGGCAACGGGATCTTTCAGACTCAACCGTGATGAGAAATCTGGGGCCTGCGTTTGCTCATTGCCTGATCGCACTGGACGCCGCGCATCGCGGTCTTGGAAAACTTGAGATTGACGGGGATAAACTGCATGCCGAACTGGATCAGGCGTGGGAAGTGCTGGCCGAGGCGATCCAGACCGTCATGCGGCGTTACGACGTGCCCGAGCCCTATGAAAAATTGAAAGCACTGACCCGGGGTCGCGCTGCAATGGATGCGCAGACGCTGAGGGATTTTGTAAATACCCTGCCGATACCCAAAGACGCCCAAGAGAGCCTGGCCGCGCTCACCCCGCAAGCGTATATCGGGAACGCCGCCGAAACCGTCCGAATCTTTCTGAAAGGAAGACGCGAGAGGCACTAAACGCCGGGCAGACCATGGAGGATGGAATCCGTCTCTCACGCCTGATGGCCCAACAGGGCCTTTGCTCGCGTCGAGAGGCTGACAGACTCATTGCCGCCGGGCAGGTCCGGGTGGACGGCGTGGTGATCGATCAACTCGGCTCAAAGGTACATCCGCTCGCCGCCATAGAACTGACAAGCGAAGCGCGTCGTCAACGCGCGGCATTGGCGACCGTGCTCCTCAATAAACCCCCCGGCATCGTCTCCAATCAGCCTGAAAAAGGTTACCCCGAGGCCGTCTCACTGATTACCGAAGACAACCGTGCGCCCCACGACGAACACCCACGAAGGCGGGTCCCCAAACCGCAGAGCCTGCATGTGGCCGGGCGACTCGATATCGATTCCTCCGGATTGCTTGTGCTGACTCAGGACGGCACCGTCGCCCGCACATTGATCGGGCCCGAGAGCAGAATTGAGAAGGAATATCACGTCGGTATAGATGGCAACATCACGGAAACAGCGCTTCAGCGCCTTCGCCACGGACTGTCCCTGGATGGCCGGGCACTGCGTCCTGCCCGCATCACACAGACCGGATCGGCACAGCTGCAATTTGTTCTAACGGAAGGCCGGAAACGACAGGTGCGACGGATGTGTGAATTGGTCAACCTGCAGGTTCGCACGCTCGTCCGGGTACGTATTGGCAGGGTGCGCCTGGGCCAACTGCGGCGCGGGCAGTGGCGACATCTGGCGCCCGGAGAGGCCTTCTGATGGCGGGAATGTACTCTCTGGCTCGGCCGCTGCTGTTCAGGCTTAACCCTGAGACTGCCCATGACATTGTCGTGAAGACCATCGGACTCATTGGGCGCATACATCCGCTCAACCAGTACCTCGTCGACGCTTGCCGGGGTCCGCTGCCCTCGATTCCGGTCGACGCGATGGGCCTCTCATTTCCTAACCCGGTCGGCCTGGCAGCCGGGCTCGATAAAGATGCAAAGGCCGTCGACGGGCTTGCCGCACTGGGTTTTGGATTCCTCGAACTCGGCACCGTGACGCCATTGCCGCAATCAGGAAATCCCCGACCCCGCATGTTCCGACTGACCTCAGCGCAGGCGCTGATAAACCGCATGGGGTTTAACAGCGCAGGCCTTAACCTCTTCCTCACAAGACTCGGGCAGCAACACCAGCAGACCATCATCGGCATTAATCTTGGCCGTAATGCTGCTACCTCCAATGAGGACGCCTGGCGCGACTACCTCACTGGACTACGGGCGGTGTACCGTGTCGCCGACTACGTGACGATCAACATCTCATCCCCCAATACCAAGGGGCTTCGCGATCTGCAGGAACGCGACACCCTGGATGGACTGATTGCGCGACTGAAAGCCGAGCAAACCCAACTTGCCGACCTGCACCAAAAGTACACACCCATTGCGGTAAAGATTTCACCTGACCTCGATGATGAATCGATAGCACGCGTCGCCGAGGTGCTCACTCTACGGGGCATAGACGGAATTGTTGCAACCAACACTACCGTCAGCCGGCCGCTGGATACAGAGGTCCATCCGCACCTGTCGCAGACGGGTGGCCTGAGCGGCGCGCCATTGGCAACCCTTTCGCATCGTGTGATCACTGAACTCAGGCAACACACCCCATCTGAATTTCCAGTGATCGGTGTCGGAGGCATAATGGACGCCGCCTCGGCCCAGGCCGCATTCTCCGCAGGAGCCACCCTCGTCCAGCTGTACAGCGGACTGATCTACCGGGGACCCGCCCTGGTGTCGGAAATTCTTGGTGCGCTGCAAGCCGCTAAAGTCGCCACTTCCTAAATCACCCGATCGAGACAGGCAAGTGAACACCGATTACGCAAACCCGCTTTTGCATCTGAATGACCGGGATGGCACCTATCCACCGTCCTGGTATGCAGCAACGGCCGTCGGGATGCCACAGGCCCAAACCCTCAAAGGTGACCATCAGTGTGACGTCGCGGTCGTGGGGGGAGGATTCACCGGCCTATCTGCTGCCCTGCATCTTGCTGAGCGGGGTTACTCAGTCATCCTGCTGGATGCTCACCGCATTGGCTGGGGGGCAAGCGGCCGCAATGGAGGTCAAGTCGGTACGGGGCAACGGGTGGCCCAGGATGACCTCGAGCAGAAAGTGGATAGCGCTCTTGCCCGCGACGCCTGGCAAGTTGCACAAGAAGCCAAGGCCCTGGTCAAGGACTTGATTGCCCGCCACGACATTCCCTGCGATTACCGCAGTGGTTCAATTCATGCCAACCATCGGCAACGTTTTGATCATCACTCCCAAAACTACGTTGCGCTGCTTAACGAAAAATATGGCTACGATGAAATTCGGTATGTCCCTCCAGAGGAGATGCGCTCGCTCGTCGGCACCAAAGATTATTCCGCCGGCACGCTCGACATGGGTGCCGGCCACCTGCACCCGCTCAATTACGCTCTCGGCATTGCCAGAGCCGCAATGGCGGCCGGCGCCAGGCTCTATGAGCGCTCTGAGGTCACCCGAATCGAGACGGGAAACCCTGCGCGTCTTTATACCGACCAGGGCTGCGTCAGCGCGGGATATGTCCTCTATGCCTGTAACGGCTATATCGGCCCGCTGGAAAAATCCATAAGCCGGCACGTCATGCCGATCAACAACTACATCATCGCAACCGAACCACTGGGTGATGATACCGCCAAAAAGTTGATCGCCAACGGCGCCTGTGTTGCGGATTCGCGCTTCGTGGTCAATTATTTCCGATGCTCGGCAGATAACCGAATGCTGTTCGGCGGAGGAGAAAGTTACGGCTATCGTTTTCCGCGGGATATCAAATCCTTTGTCCGCAAATACATGCTGAGAGTTTATCCGGACCTTAAAGAGGCAAAGGTAGAGTATGGATGGGGCGGTACCCTTGCCATTACCATGTCACGCCTACCCTTTTTTCAGCGCCACAGCGGCAATATCTATTCCGCGTCTGGCTATTCCGGTTCAGGTGTCGCGCTGGCTACCGGTGCGGGCGCCATGCTGGCGGAAGCAGTTGACGGCGTGGCAAGCCACTTCGATGTCATGAATCGGTTGCCGACCCCGGGCTTTCCAGGGGGCAGCGCTTTTCGATCACCGCTGCTGGCTCTCGCCATGACGTGGTATGCGTTGCGCGACCGGCTCTGAATTCACCCAAGGCCCACAGGCCCAGGGCATCGGCAGGATCCACCACTACGCCACACGCCTGAAAATCAATGACCGGTTGTTCGCGGGCATCGCCACATCTGCCTCTAATGCAAATCCCTGCTCTTGGGCGATCCGGCTGAGGGCCTCGAAATCTCGGATACCACTTGCGGGATCACGTGCCTTGAGCCATTGATCAAACTGCTCATTGCTCGGCTCGAGCGGGTGGTCAGCGTAACGGTAGGGTCCATAGAGGTACACGCCCTGCCCCGGGGAGAGCATCTTTCCCGCCGCTGCAAACAATTGTCGGGTGCCCTGCCAGGCGACAATGTGCAAGGTGTTGATACAGACAACCGCATCCGCTTGGGGCAGTTGCAGTTGATCGGACAAAAGATCCAGGCCCACCGGCGCAAGACAGTTCTTCCCCACATCTTGCCGCCAGAGCGAGATGCCTGCCAGGTTCTGCGGCAGATCACTCGGCAGCCAATCAAGATCGGGAAAAGCAGCGGAAAAATAGGCCGCATGCTGACCCGTCCCACTGCCGATCTCCAGCACCCGGCCCTGTGCAGGAAGACACTCCCGCAAGACAGCCAGGATCGGCTCCCGGTTTCGGTCACAGGCAATGGCATAAGGTCTTTCCGGATTCGAGAAATTCATGGCGATAGAGACAGGTTTATCCCTGCGCCCTTACCCGGGTGATGTCGCCGGTCAGGTAAAGAGGGAAACGAGGAGATCCCGCAACGGAATCTGGTAGTGATCGATCAACATTAATGCAAACAGCATTGCAAGATACTGTATCGAATAACCAAAGGTTTGCTGTGAAAGTGCATCACTGTAATCGCGATACAAACGAACCACAAAGATGAGGAAAACTGCGCCAAGCACAAGCGCCCCAACCAAATACATCCAGCCTGACATGCCGGTCGCGAACGGCAGCACACTCACCGCCAAAAGCAGCACCGTATAGAGCACCATCTGCAACAGCGTGTATCTTCGGCCGTGGGTCACGGGCAGCATTGGGATGCCCGCCGCAGCGTATTCTTCTTCGCGATACAGGGCCAAAGCCCAAAAGTGTGGGGGTGTCCAGCAAAAGATGATCAGGAACAGCAAAAGCGCATCCGATGCCACCTCGCCTGTCACAGCCGTCCAGCCCAGTACCGGTGGCATCGCGCCAGCGGCACCGCCAATAACGATATTCTGAGGCGTCGCATGCTTGAGCCATACCGTGTAAACCACGGCGTAACCGATCATGGATGCAAAAGAAAGGACCGCGGTAAGGGTATTGACCATCGTGACCAGGATCATCATAGATGCCACAGCCAACGCGGTTGCAAACACAATCGCGGGGGTCGTCTCGACCGTTCCCGTGGGTAGCGGACGGCCCGACGTTCGCGCCATGATCTGGTCGGCCCGGCGATCCAGCAGATGATTGAAAGCCGCCCCGGAAGCCGCCGAAAACCCGATTCCAAGCGCGCCGAATATCAATATTGAGACCGGTACCATCCCGTCGACCGACAAAAACATGCCGACGATCGCCGTGAACACAATCAGCGCCACAACCCGCGGCTTGGTCAGTTCATAGTACGCATGCAAGGACTGCCCGAGACGTGACGAGCTCTGCGACGTAGTTGAGGCCTGCGCTTTCATAACGGCAATGAATTATACGGGATCATCCCACCTGACTAACCAATGCGCGATGCCCGCAGCAGCCGACTGATGTCTTTACGAAGATCAGTCGGGTCAGTTTTGGCCGAATAATTCATCATCAGATTTCCCATGGGGTCAACCAGAAAAACTCTGCCCGATTGCGACATCGACTCACCCCCTTGCAGCATAAATTGGCGCAATAGCTGTTTCTTTTTGGATGCACTAATGCCCAGCACGATAGTCTTTGGCATGATGAGACGGATCTCCTCCAGGGAGACAAGCGAATCCGGATTGAGGGTGATCACCATGATACGGACGCGCTTTTCGTTTTTGCCCTGACTCAGGCGGACACGCTCAATAGCATCAGCTAACTGTTTACAGGATTCATCACACCCGGCTTCGACAAAAAAGACGTAGGTCCACCGGCCGAACAGAGTCGCCAGGTCTACATTGCTCCCATCCGCTGAGATCATTTGTATATTGACCAAAGGCCGGGGCGGGTCAATCAGTTCGCCCCGGTTACGGAACGTGTCAGGTGTCCACAGCCAGGCCGCGATCACCGGCGACAAAAAGAGCGCCATCAGTGCTATCAGCGTCAGCCGCTTTCGGTTTCGTACTGACCGGGAAAGCGGGTCAGACATACCATCATTCATGGGTTTCGTTCCTCGTAGGCCTTCGTCTGGCCTTTATCTCTCGCCGCCACATGGCGCCGACGACACCTAAAAATACGACCGCCATCCCGAACCATTGAACGGCATAGGCTTCGTGACGCCTGACCGCGGTTAGATCCGGAACTGGCCACTCTCTGACAAATCCGTCGGGATGGTCTGCAGCAAGCCTCAAGACATAAGGCTGTACGTTATAGGGCGCCGAATCGGCGAATGCCGAAAGGTCCAGGTTCTGACGGAGTGTCGAATCATACTCGGGCGGGCGCACTTCCAGGGTGAATCCCAGTAGGGGCTCAAAAAGGCGGCCCCTGACGGTTTTTTGGCCCGCTGGAATCTCCGGATTCGGCAAGTTTTCTCTCGATCCTGAAAGGGGGATCCATCCCCGATCCACCAGAATTCGGGTCTCGCCGGGAGCAATCACAAAAGGGGTGATGACATGAAAACCGGGCTGTCCCCGATGCGTACGGTTATCCCACAAAAACTGCCCCTCACCATCAAACCGCCCACGCACCTCAGCCGCAAAGTTTGAGTAGTCCGGTCCCAATAGACCAGCGGTAATCTGGATCGGCAGTTCTTTGACCCGCGCCGCATAACTGTCAAACCAGGCCTGTTTTTCCTCAGCGCGCTGCAACTGCCAGGCCCCTAATCCCATTAGCAAGGCGCATACAATCGCGGCGCCCAGTAACGACAAGGGATGGGATATCCGTCGCACCGACACCTTAGTTCACTGACGTCTGCAGGGTTTTTGATAACATTCGCTGCATTCCTTCGATCGAGATTTCTTCATGCTTGCGAAATCCGTAATACTGATCCTCCTTTTGGCAATGGTAATCAGCCTGGGTGCTGCCATGTTCTCCATGATGCGGGACAAGGGTCGCGGCACAGGTACGGTAAAAGCACTTACCTACCGCGTTGCCATCTGGGCCTTCCTGTTGCTTCTGATTGTCGGCGGCCTATACACAGGACTGCTGAAGCCCGGTGGATCGCTTCAACAAGCTGCGATCAACACCCAACAATAAGGATCACGCTTAGCAGCGCTCAGGCACTGCCGGAGGACGCGACAGTGCCTGAATCTTGATCTGCACGCTTTTACGCAATAAGCGTTAAGCGACTTACAGGATGTAAACGAAGATAAACAGTCCGACCCAGACAGTATCCACAAAGTGCCAATACCACGCGGCACCTTCAAAACCAAAGTGCTCATCGGGTTTGAAATGCCCGCGTAGGCATCTCACCAGGATCACGGCCAGCGTAATCGCACCGATGGTGACGTGGAAGCCATGGAATCCTGTCAGCATGAAGAAGGTCGCGCCATATACCCCTGACCCCAGCGTCAGGCCGAGATGGCCGTAGGCCTCAACGTATTCCCCAACCTGGTAATACATAAACAAGGCCCCCAGAACGACAGTCACGAACAGCCAGAAGTTCATCGCGCCGCGCTGATTCTTCTTGAGCGCCCAGTGGGAAAATGTCAAGGTCACGCTGGATACCAGCAAAATCACGGTATTCAGCAACGGGATTCCGAACGCGCCAATGCTGGAAAACTGACCCGGACCGATATCATGATTGTCCGGCCCGATATAGGTCGCCCCTGCCGGTCCGGCTGAAGGCCACGTCGCCTCGAAACCGGGCCATAGCAACTCCTCACCAGCGAGCCAGGGGACAGACAGGATTCGGGTATAAAAGAGCGCGCCGAAAAAGGCCCCGAAGAACATTACCTCGGAGAAGATGAACCAACCCATTCCCATCCGGAACGACGTATCAACCTGCGCGTCGTAACGCCCGGCCTCACTCTCTCCCGCGACCTGCCCGAACCAGGAATACAGCATCAGGATAATGATCACTGCGCCAGCGATCATTAGCCAGACCCCTGGGGCGAGATGGTGCAGATCCAGAATAAATCCGAGCGCGAGCAGGAACAACCCCATCGAAGTAATCGTGGGCCACTTGGTGGGGTCAGGCAGATAGTAACCGCCGTGTGCTGAGCTCATGTGTTGCGTCCTCTTTTCTAAGAATATTTATGAATCTATGAAAAAACCTGTTTTCAACCAGTTAGCAGATATCTTTAGGAGCTGGCTGGTTCAATGTCTTTAGCGGGATACACCGCGTATGACAACGTAATTGTTTTTACTTCCTCTGGAAGAGCGGGATCGACCACAAACGTGACCGGCATGATTTTACTCTCCCGGGGCGCAAGCTCCTGACGGGTGAAACAGAAACATTCGGTCTTTCTGAAGTGCCGCGCCGCACGCGCCGGCGAGACACTCGGCACCGCCTGTCCCGCAGAAAGCATATCGGTCAGGCTATGCGCCGCATAGGTCACGGTCATCGCCTCACCAGGATGGACCTTAAGGCGAACCGTCTCAGGCCGATCCACCTGCCAGGGTACGCCGCTTACATTTACAGCGAACTCAACCGTAACGGTACGCGAGCGATCTACTTCAAGAGGCATGGCACTCACTTCGGACAGGGTCGCACTCTTACCGTTCAGACCCGTGATCTCGCAGAAGATGTCATAAAGCGGCACCAGTGCATAACCGAATCCGAACATCCCCACGACCCACAGCGAGAGCCATCCCGCCACACGACGATTGCTCCTTTGTCGAGAAGACTCAGTCATGGTGTATCACCGGTCCTCGGATCAAAGGACATACTTGACGATACTCCACGTGAAGACCGCGACCACGAACACCACCAACACGGTGACCGTCTTACGGATGCCCGCTTTTTGTGCATTATTAGCCACTGTTGTCATCAGATTCCTATTTCACCTCAGGCGCCGTGGCAAAGGTGTGGTAGGGCGGCGGAGACGGCACGGTCCATTCCAGTCCTTCCGGGTTGTCCCAGACTTCAGCACTGGCCTTCTTGCCGCCGCGAATGGCTTTTAATACAACGACCAGCAAAATGAGCTGCGAGAAGCCAAGCACGAATCCGCCGATGCTTGAAACAACATTGAACTCCGCAAACTGCAGGGAGTAATCCGGAATACGCCGGGGCATCCCGGCGAAGCCCAGGAAGTGCTGCGGAAAGAAGGTCACATTAAAGGCAATGATAGTAAGCCAGAAATGCCACTTACCAAGGGTTTCGTCATACATGTGCCCGGTCCACTTGGGCAACCAGTAGTAGACCCCGGCAAACATACCCAGCACTGATCCGCAGAAGATCACATAGTGAAAGTGGGCCACGATGAAGTATGTATCGTGGTACTGAAAATCAGCAGGCGTAATCGCCATCATAAGACCGGTCAACCCACCTACCGTAAACAAAGCGACGGTGGCGATGGCATACAGCATCGGCGTTTCGAAGGTCATACTACCCCGCCACATCGTTGCCATCCAGTTGAATATCTTCACGCCAGTGGGGATTGCAATCAGCATTGTGGAATACATGAAGAAGAGCTCACCGGACAAGGGCATACCCACGGTATACATGTGGTGGGCCCAGACGATAAAGGACAAAAAAGCAATGCCGGCCGTCGCAAAGACCATCGACGTATAGCCAAAAAGAGGCTTTCGAGCAAAGGTCGGAATGACCTGGGAAATGATGCCAAAGGCTGGAAGAATCAGGATGTACACCTCGGGATGACCAAAGAACCAGAAGATATGCTGGAACATCACCGGGTCGCCACCCCCGGCGGGGTCAAAGAAGGCGGTACCGAAATGACGGTCCGTCAGGAGCATCGTCACCGCGCCAGCCAATACAGGCATAGCGGCGATCAGCAAGAAAGCCGTGATCACCCATGTCCAGATAAAGAGCGGCATTTTCATGAGCGTCATGCCAGGAGCGCGCATATTCATGATAGTGGCAATGATATTGATAGCACCCAAAATGGACGACATCCCCAATATATGGATGGTGAAGATTGTGAGATCCACACCCATACCACCCTGCACCGATAACGGTGGATAGATTGTCCATCCCGCTGCCGGACCGCCGCCCGGTACAAACAGGGAAAGAATCAGTAAAGAGGTTGCGAAAGGCAGCAACCAAAAACTCCAGTTGTTCATTCTCGGCAGCGCCATATCGGGCGCACCGATCATCATTGGAATCATCCAGTTGGCAAAACCAACAAACCCGGGCATGATCGCACCAAAGATCATAATCAGTGCATGCACCGTTACCATCTGGTTGTAAAAATGCGGATCCACTACCTGCAGGCCAGGCTGGAAGAGTTCCGCCCGGATAACCAGCGCCATGGCACCGCCGACCAGAAACATAATGAACGAGAACCACAAGTACAGCGTGCCGATGTCCTTGTGGTTAGTGGTAAACAGCCAGCGGGTGATGCCCTTAGGCACTTCGTCGTGGTGGTGATCAGCGACTGTCGTAGTCATTCGTAAACTCCTGTCTTTCTAAATTCTTTCAATGAGCAATAAGGATGAATCAGATCGGACTTAGCCGCTGTTTCGCTGACCAGCCAGCCAAGCCTGGTACTCGGCTTCCTCGACCACATCGACCACGATAGGCATATAGCCGTGATCCTTGCCGCACAGTTCTGCGCACTGCCCGCGGAAGGTGCCTGTTTCATCTGCACGTACCCACATCTCGTTGATGAATCCAGGAATGGCATCCTTTTTACCGCCCAACTGTGGAACCCACCAGGCGTGGATCACATCTCGCGCAGTTAGCAGGATTCGGACCTTCTTTCCCACCGGAATCACCATATGGTTATCGACTTCCAGAAGGTAATTTTCACCCTTGGTTTCGGTGCCGGTGATCTGGCTTTGTGGCGTGGTCAACTTACTAAAGAAGTCAACGTCGTCTTCCATATAGTCATAGTGCCAGCCCCACTGGTAGCCGGTCACCTTGACCACCATATCTGACTCCGTCGTGTCCTCCATCAGCAGCAGTGCTTTGGTAGAAGGGACCGCCATCACAATCAGGATCAGGGTCGGGATCACCGTCCAAATCACTTCGGCTTTCGTTGAGTGCGTGAACTTGGCAGCCTGAGCGCCTTTGCTCTTGCGGAACTTCACGATCGAATAGAACATGACCGCAAAGACAATCACGCCGATCACCGTAACGATGTACATGATCAGCATATGCAGGTCGTACTGCACGCGTGCGATCTCGGTCACGGGCCGCGGCAGGTTCAAGGCCCATTCGGCCTGTACGCTTGCGGGCATTGCCCACAGGACCAGCGCGCTAAAAAGAGCTGATCCTGCACCTAGAAGATGCTTCAGTCGATTTACGATCATTTTGGTTTCCCTGAGAGTGTGCATTTGCG
>Ga0310344_10003863_pt1 | contig 11144 bp, 10 predicted proteins | sample HC15DNA20200_MG_FD_203801 | JGI IMG/M metagenome (GOLD analysis project Ga0310344, IMG submission 203801) | Marine microbial communities from station ALOHA, North Pacific Subtropical Gyre - HC15-DNA-20-200_MG | ecosystem: Environmental > Aquatic > Marine > Oceanic | place: Pacific Ocean: North... | reverse complement strand
TGGTACATACAACGATACCTATTCAAATCTGAGCGGAAACCACGATGTGTATTATTTGGATCAATTTTCCTTCACTGTTAGTGATCAGTAAAGTAACTAAAATTGAAATTTAAGTATATTTCTGGTGAAATAGAGCCTGTAGGTAGAGATAGTATATGGAAAAATGGGATGGAGTTATCTTATTGGTATCCTGATACATTTGTTAGTGGTAGTAAAAACAGCAATGGAATGAGGATGAAAGCCTTTTTTCAAGAATCAAAAGTAGTCACTAACTATACTTTTGATAAACAATTTCAAGGTGGCCCAGGATTAGTACACGGTGGTATCCTGTCTGCTGCAGTAGATGACTTAATGGGATATGCTGCAGCTATACATGAAAGAGCATGTGTTACTGCAAAATTGGAAGTTAATTACATACTGCCTGTATCTATAGAAGAAGAATTCACAATTGAGGCTTGGATATCAAAATTTGATGGAAAAAAAGTTTACGCAGAGTCAATAATACAAAATAGTGAAAATGTACATACTGAAACGAAAGCAATTTTTATTGATTTAGGCGAAAGAGCGGTAGAACATTTTCAGAAATCATCTGAGAATGCCAGTAAAAAAGATATGTATAAAAAAGATAGTCAGTACCCATAAAATAAATTACTTAGCTTATAAATTTAGTACTTAAGTAATGAGATATTGACTCAATTGATACCATAGGGTTTACTCCAGAGCATCGAGGAAAAGTAGAGCTATCCATAATATATACATTCTCTAATCCATGTACTTTCCCATTTTCATCACAAACTCCAGTGTTTTTATCAGCACCTATTCTTGCAGACCCCATTTGATGTGCTGATCCTATTGCAAGATTATATGGTTTGTAACTTAATTCATTTATTTTTTCTATAAATTTATCGAATGAAAAAGTAGATTCTCTTTCCCACAAGAGATTTGGGGAGGAAGATACTACAATTCTTTTTGCCCCAACAGATTCGTAAGCTTTACAAATATTAACTAATCCATGTAATAAGTTTTCATTATCAAATTCATTTAACCTATAATGCCAAACAGGTCCTTTCCTATTGTACCGAACCTTACCTCCTCCAGCATCAGATGTAAGTACTATAGCTCCTGACCAGTAAGGATAGGAATTAAAAAATTCATTTCTATCGATATTGAACAATGAAGAGAAGAAGGGTATAAATAAGCCGGGATGAAGAGGAAGTCCTTCAATAACGTATCCGTAATTGTTTTTTCGAAACAAGAATTGATCAGAATAAATTCCCTGCATACTACCCATCCACGGATTTTGAATTTCATTAAATTCTGCTATTACACCCGAGACAGGGTGCAATTTTAAATTATTTCCAAGGTGCTTATTTTTGTAACCACTTTTACTTAATATATTTGGCGTATTTAGAGCCCCTGCAGAAAGGATGACATCTTCAACCTCAACTATTTCCTTTTCATTATTTTTTATTACATTTAGTGATACAGCCCTTCCTTTATGTATATTTAGTGAATCTACAGAAATATTTGTGTATATCTCTGTACCATTTCTTTTAGCATCTTCAATCCAAGTATTTTTTGTAGATTGTTTATTTTGGTTTATACATCCAAAACCACAAAATCCACATTCATTTCCATTACAACCCTTAACATTCCTTGGTATCGATTTTGTAGAAATGTTTATTGATTCTAGTCCATCTTTAAGTTTTCTTTCTTTTAAAGGGATTACGTTAGAATCGTGATTAACGTTTATTCTTTCTACTACTTTCTTAATGCTGTAAGAAAATTCATCTGAAGAAAATATATTTTTAATTTTTGCAACTTTATCCCATTGTTCTCTTATTTTTGTTGGTGGTTCAAAAGATGTTGTCCAATTTATTGTTGTCCCACCTCCAAGAGTCGAACCTGCTAAAAGGAGTGCCCCAGAACCTCTTGCTTGAGCAAGCCCACTAGATTCATATAGTTCTGCGTATGCATTGCCTTCAGAAATAGAAGATTTAGACTCAAGCAATTCTTGAGATTTTTCAAAAATGGAAACCTCTCTAGTAGACTCACTTATTATTCCTGCTGCAACGCCCCCACCGGCTCCAGACCCAATAACAGCAACGTCTATTTTCTTGTTATTAAATTTGTTAGGCTTATACCTATATGGCGATTGATTAATTTCGCTATTGTAACCCATTGTTTGCCAGAGAGTTTTTGTTACAGAACTATTGTCTCTTGTTATTGATATGCCAAGTAAGGAAAGAATATTGAATGAGGCCTTTCTTTTAAGCATTATTTTTGAATTTAGGTTTCTTTCAAAAAATGACTGAACTTGTTTCTTAGTTATTTGTTCTGATTTATTTAAACTTCTAAACATAAGAGCGCTACCTGTTCGTGTACTTAAAAAAAACAAGAGTATTTTCAATTGTATTATTTCATTTTTGTCTGGAACGCTACTCAATATTTTTGGATATGAGTTAACTAATTGTTCCGTTTCTTCTTCAGTTAGCATAGGAAAAGACCAATCAAGTAAAACCTTTAGCAATGGGTAGGTTTTTTTCATGAAGTAAGTCATATATCAAGAATATTAGCCTATAAATTGATTTGATGAATGAAGGGAAATATCAATAATTTATATTAACCTATTTATGTATGTCAGAAATTGAGATACTTAGCACTAGTAAAGTAAACAAAATCAAAGCTTGCCCTGCATCAATTGGGCCTGGGACAAAGACTCCAAAATCTCAGCTTGATAGATGGGTTGCAGTTTTTAATGCGATTAACGATTGGTATTTTAATGACGCTCCTGAAGAGGTAAGCATCCTTTAAGCAATAGAAAACAACTTCGCTTTTTTTGATGATTTACAGAAAAAAATTTGCGAAGAATTATTTGAAAATTTTCGTAATTCCCATCCAGATTTTAAAGATTCAGTAATAAGTTCTGAGACATCTCCAAAAATTGTGGAGAAGGAAATAGGAGGAAAGGTTTATGGAATTAGTTCTGCAGTACAATTTGAAATTCAAAAAAAAGATAAAACTGAACTAGTAAAAATGAAAATAAGCAATTCACCTGTTAATTTGCTTGATGCTTCAGTCCTTCATCATGAGAAAAGCGAATTAGAAGAGAATTTAGTCACCTACATTTCGGATGGGGCAGTCGAGAATATTCTACCACCAGAAAATTCCATGGAAGTTATTGAAGAAGCATTCAGGAGTATAGACAATTATTATTCCTCAGATACTAAAAAAACAAATCCTGGTTTAAATTGTTATTACTGTAATAGGCCTTCTAGATGTGGTCAATTTCCAGAGCTGAGCAATAAAAAAACAAAGAATACTGATAGAGGGATATTAGTTTCAAAGACACAATTATTAAACCTAAATCTGTGTGAAAGGAAAGCAGCATGGAAAGCACAATATGGCATTCCTCCTTCAGTAAAAGAAACTTCTGAACAACTTGTATTTGGAATTAAGTTTCACGAGTATACGCAACAAGTTATTGCAGAAGTTTCAGAACCGTTTTCTGATCTAGGAATAGAGAAAATGAAAAAAATTACAGAGAATGAAGAAGAAGAATTGAATAAAAGATTAGTTGCGAGCTTTCGACTTTTAATTGAAGAAGTCTCAACTTATAAAAATATCAATTTATCAAAAAGTGAGTTTGAATTGGGATTCACAACTCTTGTTTCAGGTTTAGTCTCAAATTCAAAAAAAGAAATCTATGACGGAAATGTTGCTGTGACTTACATGGGAAAGGCAGATTTTGTTGGTCGTTTGGATGGGGATGTTCCACTAGTAGTGGAGCTAAAAACAGGAAAAGAAAGAGATGAACACAAACTAGAAGCTGATCTTTATGCAATAGGAGCTAAAACAATACTCAAAGAAGAAAAGATTATTGTTCTACACATTTATCTAGACACTAATTCAGCGAAAGTTGTGGAAAGGGTTTATGAAACAAAAGATTTTGCAAAGCTAAATGAATTTTTCATATCTAAAGCTCTAGTTATAGGTAGTTGGGATCCAGAAGACTCTTTAAGTCCACCTTATACTGTGGGCAGTTGGTGTGAATATTGTGAATTTAAGACTTCTTGTATCGAGTATAGAAATGAATAATATTGAACATCAACATATCTATAATCTATATTGATGAGTAAAGTTTATGCAAAAACACCTATTGCCTTAGTAGAACAAGTATACAAAAAACTAGATAATAATTTATCAATTATTCGTGATAGGATTGCTAGGCCGTTAACTTATTCAGAAAAAATTCTATATGGACATTCTTCCAACCCTACAGAAGTAGATTTAAAAAGAGGTGAAGGGTATGCAGATTTTACGCCGGATAGAGTTGCAATGCAAGATGCTACTGCTCAAATGGCTTTGTTACAATTTATGCTTGCTAATTTAGAACAGACCGCAGTCCCTACTACTGTACATTGTGATCATCTTATAGAAGCTTATCAAGGTTCGAAGTTTGACTTAACAGTTGCAAACAAAGATAACAAGGAAGTTTACGATTTCTTAAAAACAGCATCTTCTAGATATGGAATAGGGTTTTGGGGACCTGGAGCAGGTATAATTCACCAGGTTATTCTTGAACAGTATGCTTTTCCTGGAGGCATGATGATAGGTACAGATAGCCATACCCCTAATGCTGGAGGCTTATCTATGATAGCAATTGGAGTTGGAGGAGCTGATGCAGTAGATGTAATGTCTGGTTGGTCGTTTAATACAAAGATCCCAAATTTGATAGGAGTTAATTTAACAGGAGAACTTAATGGATGGGCTGCCCCTAAGGATATTATCCTCAAAGTAGCTGAGATCTTAACTGTTAAGGGTGCAACAAATGCTATTGTTGAATATTTTGGTGATGGAGCAAAAAGTATTTCGACAACTGGTAAGGCAACAATTACAAATATGGGTGCAGAAATTGGTGCAACTTGTTCTATTTTTGATTTTGATGATAAAGGAATAGAGTACTTGGAATCTACTGATAGAGGTGATGTTGCTAATTTAGCTAAAGAAAATATGGAATTACTTACTTCAGATAGTGAAGTTTATGAAGATCCAAACAAGTTTTTCGACCAGCTTATTGAAATTAACTTAGATAAGTTGGAACCACATATAGTTGGACCTCACACCCCAGATTTGGCTAGGCCAATTTCTGAATTAAAGACAGACGTTCAAAAAAATAATTACCCTGTTGAAATCTCTAATGCATTAGTCGGATCTTGTACAAACTCTTCTTATGAAGATATTGGTAGAGCTGCAAATATTGCAAGGCAGGCCAAAAAGAAAGGCTTAAAGGCAAAGATTCCTCTGATGATTACTCCTGGTTCTGAACAAGTTAGAGCAACTGTTGAACGAGATGGGCTATTAAAAGATTTAGAAGACATAGGTGGAACAGTCTTAGCAAATGCTTGTGGTCCATGCATTGGACAATGGAAACGAGATGATTTCAAAAAAGGAGAAGAGAATACCATCCTTTCGTCTTTTAATAGAAATTTTCCTGCAAGAAATGATGGAAATGCAGCAACACTCTCCTTTATTGGCTCTCCGGAGTCAGTCATTGCAATGTCATTAAGTGGAAGGTTGGACTTTGATTTTACTAATGAAACATTAACTAATAGCAAAGGGGAGGAAGTTAAGTTAGAAGAACCAATTGCAGATGAACTTCCAGAAAATGGATTTGTTGCAAGTATTGAAGGTTTTTCTCCACCTATTGGCAATGGTAATTCAAATATTACTATTAGCCCATCCTCAGATAGACTTCAGATTCTTAAGAAATTTGAAGAATGGGATGGGAATGATTATATAGAATTACCTATTTTAATGAAAGCTGAAGGTAAGTGCACAACAGATCATATATCCCCAGCAGGGAAGTGGTTAAAATATAGAGGGCATCTCGAAAATATCTCAGAGAATTTATTTATTGGTGTTAATAATGAATTTGTATCTAAAACAGGTTATGGAAAGTCAATCCTTAACAAAGAAGAAGTTGAGCTTCCCAAGCTAGCGAAAACATATAGCCAGCAGAACATATCGTGGGTTGCTATAGGGGATGAGAATTACGGAGAAGGTTCTTCTAGAGAGCATGCTGCTATGGAGCCAAGATTTAGAGGGTGTAAAATAGTTATAGTAAAAAGTTTTGCAAGAATTCATGAGGCTAATTTGAAGAAGCAAGGTATTCTTCCATTAGTTTTTTCAAATTTGAAAGATTATAATTTAATATTATGGGATGATAGAATTTCCACAATTGGGCTGGATACACTTACACCTGATAGAGAAGTCAAGTTACTAATTACACATTCTGACGGTTCTGCTGAAGAAATTAGTACTTACCATTCTTTATCAAATGAACAAATAGATTGGTTTAAATCAGGGTCAGCATTAAATTTCCTAAGTAAAAAAGATTAGGTTTAATCTATGACTATTTCACCTGAAGAACTTAAGTCAATAAGAGATGATTATGGCGACTTACAACTTGATATAGCCGACTTATTTGATTCACCAATTCAACAATTTGAAAAGTGGTTTAGTGAAGCTTTAGAAGCTGAAATTAAAGAGCCTAATGCAATGGCATTAGCTACTGTAAATGAAGATAGTCCAAGAGCAAGGTATGTCCTTTTTAAAGGGTTAGAAGGTGAAGGTTTAATTTTTCACACAAATTATCAGAGTTCGAAAGCCCAAGAAATAAAGTCAAACAATGAAGTTGCCGTAGTATTCTACTGGAGAGAAATTCACAGGCAGATAAGGGTCGAAGGCATTGCTGAGAAGGCACCTAAACAAATATCCGATAGTTACTTTGATACAAGACCTAGAGGGGGACAGTTAAGTGCATTAGCATCTCCACAAAGCAAAGTTATTAAGTCAAGAAAAGAAATAGAAAAAAAAATTGATAAATTAGATAGAAAGTATGGGAGTAAACAAATAAATAGACCAGAGAATTGGGGTGGGTATATAATACAACCAATTGCTTGGGAGTTTTGGCAAGGTAGGAAAAATAGAACACATGATAGATTTCGATACCAAAGGATTAGTAGTAAGTGGAAAATATATAGATTGGCACCATGAGTGACTTAAGAGAGATATCAGTAATAAAAGATTATACAACTATGTCTTTGAGTTCGGTTCTATATTCGAGTGGTGAAACAAAAGTATTAATTACAACTTCTGTAAGTGATTATTTACCAGGCTGGTTAGTTGGAGAAAATTATGGTTGGATTACAGCTGAATATTCAATGCTGCCTGGGTCTTCACCTCAAAGAGTTAGACGGTCTTCATATGAAAAAGGGAGGTCTAAAGAAATATCCAGACTAATAGGTAGGGCATTGAGAACAGTCGTGGATTTAGAAAAGATACAAGGATTGAGTATTACTATCGATTGTGATGTTCTTCAAGCGGACGGAGGAACTAGAACGGCAGCAATTAATGGTGCCTGGATTGCTCTAAAAGATACTTTCCAGAAACTAGTTGAGAACCAGACGATTAAAGAAGATCCCTTAATAAAGCAAATTGCTGCTATATCTGTAGGAATTGTTGAAGATGAAGTTTGCCTTGACCTCGATTACTCTCAAGATTCCAATGCTGATGTTGATTTAAATATTGTGATGGCATCAGATGGAGAGTTTATTGAGATTCAAGGGACAGGAGAGAAGAAATCTTTTTCTCAACAGCAGCTTGAAGAAATGATTGATTTTGCAAAAAAGGGAATAGATCAAATACTAGAGATACAAATGAAAGAATTTTCTTGAAAGTTTTTCTAGCTACAAATAATATTCACAAGAAAAAAGAGATAGAGTCTATTTTCTTTTCCATATCAAAAGATTTTGAAGTTTTTCATAATGAAAATTTTCCTGATGTTCGAGAAACAGCAGACACTTTAGAAGGAAATGCTTTATTAAAGGCTGAAAAAGGGTTTGAATTTTCGGGAATACCAACGGTTGCAGATGACACTGGACTCTTTGTTGATTCATTAAAAGGTGACCCAGGAGTAGAATCAAAGAGATATTATTCCGAAGATGCCACTGACGAAGAAAATATTCATTTTTTACTATTTAATCTAGAGGGTATTAAAGATCGAAATGCACACTTCAAGACAGTTGTATGTCTTTTTGATGGTCAAGTTTCTATCTTTAAAGAAGGAATATTAAAAGGAGAAATCTCAGCTGCCCCTTTGGGTAATAATGGATTTGGTTATGATTCTGTTTTTCTCCATAAGAAAAGAACCTTGGCTGAAATAAATGAAGATGAAAAAAATGTTATTAGCCATAGGAAAATAGCTTTTACAAAAATTGCGGCAACTCTTTTGTAATGATAAGAGTATTCAAATTTATCATTATGACTTTTCTGCTCTCAGCTTGCATGATCAAATGGGAAATGAAACTAACAGTGAATGAAGATCTATCTGGAGCCTATAGTCTTACTACAGGAATTGATGAAGAGTTACAGATATTTGCACTAGAGATGGTTGAGTCATCATTAGGGGGATTGGAGAATGTATTAGATGCAGTACCAGAAGGATATGGAAAAAGTTTTTATTCAGATGAAATTTATGATGGAATTACTATAAGAAATTCCTTCAGTAATATTGATGAATTTAATAGTCAACTTCTTGAGTTAAGATCTAATCCAGACACTGCTCTCATGCTTATTCCGATAGAGAATATAAAAATAGAAAAAGAAATACAGGAAAGAAGAGTTTTCTATAAAGTTTATGGTGAATTTGCTGAAATTATTGAATCTGAAGTTACAGAAACTGATCTAAATATCCCCCAAATGGAGTACTTGTATGACCTAAGACTAGTAGTGAATTTACCAGGAAATATGACGTCGCCCATAGAGATTAATGATGAGGAAAATATTGTAATTTTTGAACCTAATGGAAGACAAGTACAAACTTTTGAAGCTTTAAGTAAAGGAAATGATGAGAGTAATTCGAGAACAGTTACAAACTTATTTTTAGCAATTTCATTTCTTGTTGTATTAGCTATTTTGTTTGTAAGAAAAAATAAATAAAACCTCATAATAAATGTATATGGATTAACCTTTAGATATATGAAAATTATAGGAATTATTATTAAGTGAACAGCGATTAAAATCGTTGTCACCCCTTGCTATGCAAGGGTTTTTTTTTGAAAATGAAAATAGATATATTTGACACAACTTTGAGAGATGGCTTTCAACAAGAAGGGATATCTCCTTCTGTTAAAGACAAGTTAGCTATAGCGAGATTAATTGATGAGTTGGGCGTAAAATTTATTGAAGGAGGATGGCCAGGTGCTTCTCCAAAAGAGGAAGAATTTTTCCATAGAGCAAAAACAGAGCTAGAGTTATTTAATGCAGAATTGGTCAGTTTTGGTTCTACGCGTAAGCTTAATATAGCTGTCGAAGATGACCCACAAGTACAGGCATTAGTAGCAGCCGAAACAAAGTATGTTTGTATAGTTGGTAAATCTTCTAAACTACACATCCTAAAAGCAATCGAAACCACTATTGATGAAGCAATAGATATGGCGGTAGACACAATTCGTTATCTAAAATCTGAAGGGAAGAAGGTTTTTTTTGATTCAGAACATTTTTTTGATGGGTTTAAAGAAGATAAGGAAGTTACTTCACAAATTCTTGATGCAGTTATTAACGAGGGTATTGATTGCTTTGTTTTTTGCGATACGAATGGGGGAACGCTTCCCTCAGAAGTAACTAGCATTCTAAGTGGGGTAGTTGATAAGTATCCAAATCAACAATTTGGAGTTCACTTCCAAAATGATAATGGATGTGCTGTACAAAACTCTATGGCTGCTGTAGATTTGGGGATAAATCACCTTCAGGGAACTATTAATGGATATGGTGAAAGAACTGGTAACGCAGATTTATGTACTTTGATTCCAAATTTAACACTAAAAATGAATCATGAAACTGTTCCTGAAAAGTCTTTAGAGAAGTTAACCTCAATAGCGCACCATATTGCTGAATTGGTTAATATCAATATTGATTCAAGACATCCATATGTAGGTTCTGCTGCATTCACTCACAAAGCTGGTCTCCATGCGTCTGGTATGTCAAAAGATGCTTCTCTCTATGAGCATATAGAATCTAGCAAGGTAGGGAACTATACAAGGACAACTGTTTCTGAGCTTGCAGGAAGAGCTAGCGTTATTACAAAGGCGAAAGAATTTGGTCTAAAATTCTCCAATGAAGAAGCAAAAAAACTTATTGAGAGAGTACAGGACTTAGAACATAAGGGTTTTCAGTTTGAAGCTGCAGATGGGTCTCTCTACTTATTAATGAATTCTATTAAGGGTAATGATCCAGCTTTCTTTACATTTGAAAGTTTTAGAGTATTTTCAGAAAGAAGGAACTCTGAACAAGTAGTCTCTGAAGCAGTTTGCAAAGTTGAAGTTAATGATACAAGGTATGTTACAACAGGGGAAGGAGTTGGCCCTGTTGATGCTCTAAGTAAGGCTTTAATATCTTCCTTAGAAAAAGATTTTCCTGATGTAGAAAGAATAAAATTAGTAGATTATAAAGTTCGAATTATTGATTCTACAGATGGGACAGAGGCAACTACTAGAGTCTTGATTGAGTGGACAGATGGAGATTTGCGCTGGAGTACTATTGGTGTGCATCAGAACATTATTAATGCATCTTGGAATGCTTTATGTGATGGGTTTAATTTCTTTTTTATGCAAAAAAAATAATAATTCATTATGTATCTTGTTTTATACTCATTAGTGAGGGGAAATTTCAAATGACTGAAAAAATAGAGAATTTATTAGAAGAAAATAGAACTTTTGAACCAAGTGAAGAATTAAAAAAGAATGCTAACGCAACAAATTCATGGTTTAAGGATGCGGAAAGTGATCGAATAGAATATTGGAAGAAGCAGGCTCTTGACAGAATTTCTTGGTTTAAGGAACCGACAGAAGTTCTAGATGATAGTAATCCTCCATTTTTTAAGTGGTTTAAAGATGGAGAATTAAACCTTTCATACAACTGCCTTGATCGACATTTAGAAACTGATGGTGAACGAGTAGCATATTACTGGGAAGGAGAGCCTGGAGACACGCAAGAAATAACTTATAGAGATTTATATGAAAGAGTCTGCAAGTTATCTAATGCACTTAAAAGTTTAGGTGTTAAAAAAGGAGATAGAGTAG
>Ga0310344_10003862_pt1 | contig 11145 bp, 6 predicted proteins | sample HC15DNA20200_MG_FD_203801 | JGI IMG/M metagenome (GOLD analysis project Ga0310344, IMG submission 203801) | Marine microbial communities from station ALOHA, North Pacific Subtropical Gyre - HC15-DNA-20-200_MG | ecosystem: Environmental > Aquatic > Marine > Oceanic | place: Pacific Ocean: North... | reverse complement strand
AAAAATCATTTTCTAAATTAAACTCCAGATCAAAACCACCTAACGTTTTAGAAATTTTAAAATTTGAAGTCATATCTTCACTAAGATCAAGTGCTAACTCTGTTTCTTTTCTATATAAAAAGCCAGTTGATAATGTAAATTTATTAATATAGCCGTGTCCTTTGATTTGCTGTCTTTCGTAATCTGCACTAATTGTTAACCCTTGGTCATGCTTAAAATCTAAACCAAGTCCTGCTGTGTATATATCTCTATTTTTGTTATCAGCTTGATATTCAAAACTTTCGCTATCTGATACATAACTTGTTACCACTTTAGAGTTTGAGGTAAACTCTTTACCATATTCAAGATTAACTCTAGATTTTACATTTGAGTTTTCTAAATTAATATCTCTATCAATTAGTACACCTAAAGAAGCCATTAAAGATTTAATATCTTGATCATTATAGCTAATAGCATTAGTGCCACTTTCGGTATAGCTATCAAGCGCTGTATAACTTCCATCAATACTACCTATTGAACTAATAGTTAAGTCACCATCTTCATATTCTCTACCAATATCAAGTGAACCAAAAACTTGCTTACCTTCACGGTCACCGGTATGAGTGTTAGTGTTTCCTTCGTCTTTCCTTACGATATCACTATCTAAATAACTAACTCCAAAAACATGTTTTAAAAAATTCTTGTCTTCTAAACTATTAATCCCATAAACAGATAAACTTAAAGCATTAGTGTCAACTGCAGAACCAAAGGTTCCAACATCAACATCAGTGTTACCCACTCTTACAGCTACTCCTAATATTTGGTCTTCATCCATTTTTCTATCGGCACCTACAGTTATACCAAATCCATCTATATCTTGTGCAGAGCTTAAGGAAGTCTCACCAATTTTTCCAAAACTAATACTACCTTCAGTCCATGCTTCCCAGTCATTAGGTAAAATTTGATCTAACTTTTGAATTGGATTGAATTTAGCTTGAGTAGAACTTGCAACATTATTCGATACTTTCTTAAATAATTCATTTTGAAAGAGCAACTCTATTCTTTGAGCGCTCGTGTTTTGGTATTTATTTGCTCTTAATATATCTAGTCTTTTAAAAGTAGCCACTCTTGTATCTTCAGCAAACTTTTTAGCAGTATTAATTTGTGCATCATTTATACCTCTTACATCTTTAATTTTTGGTGGGTCTTCACATTTTCCTGAACTAGTAACTTTAAAAGCACAGCTTAAAGTATATTCATTTATATCATTACCAACATTACCTACTATAAACATTTTGGTTCCAGTTGTATTAAAAGCTATACCTTGAGGATTGGTCTCTTGATCACTAATATCAAACTCTCCTACATGGGTTACAGTTGATGTTAAATCAAAACCTACTGATAATGTATACTCATTTATGTCATTACCATTATCACCTACCACAAACATCTTGGTTCCATCATTGTTAAAAGTAAGACCCCTAGGAACAGTTTCTTGACCACTAATATCAAAACCTGATCCATCTCCATTTATGTCATTGAAAGTTGCAGTTGATAAATCAAAACCTGTAGATAATGTATATACATATATGTCATTATCAGTATTACCTATGTAATACATTATCGTTCCGTCATTGTTGAAAGCAATACCTCTAGTAGCTTCATCTTGATCACTAACGTCAAAACCTGATCCATCTCCATTTATGTCATTGAAAGTTGCAGTTGATAAATCAAAACCTGTTGATAATGTATATACATTTATATCATCACCAGAATTACCTGAGACAAACATCTTGGTTCCATCATTATTAAATTTAATATATTGAGGAGTAGCTTCTTGACCACTAATATCAAAACCTGATCCATCTCCATTTATGTCATTGAAAGTTGCAGTTGATAAATCAAAACCTGTCGATAATGTATATGAATTTATATCATTTCCTGTATCACCTACCACAAACATCTTGGTTCCATCATTGTTAAAAGCAAGACCCCTAGGAGTAGTATCTCGAGTACTAACATCAAAACTATCTACAAAGGTTGCAGCAGCTTGTGCTGAGCTAACAAAAGTTAGATTAAAGATTAGAAATATTGAAAATATTTTCTTTAAATAATTTAACATTTGGCTTTGTATAATAAACAAACTGCATAAATGAAATCGATTATTTTCCTTAATTTTAATGGATTATAAAAGTTTTTACAATGTTTACGAATGGCTTTATCCTAAATTCCAAGTCAAACATTTAAACATAATTTATTGAAATCTTAATCTAAAAATCTGGACTACGGAATGGACTACAGATCGGTCACAATAAGTCACTTTAAGCAACTTTCACTTGAAATTGAGAAGTAATGAAAAATATTTTAAAAATTGAATAATGGTCTATTATCTTTATTAGGCTTGCTTAATTTGTTATTTTCAACTAAAAAACTTTTTGCGCCCCTATAGCTCAATTGGTAGAGCAACTGATTTGTAATCAGTAGGTTCGCGGTTCGAGTCCGTGTGGGGGCACCATTAATATCTAAAATTAAAACTAAACTCTATTGTAAATATCTTTATATCTTACAATATCGCTTTCTTTTAATATTGAGCCTGTTTGAACTTCAACAATTTTTACAAGATCTGTAAAATTATTTTCTATTCTGTGAACTGCACTTTTGGGAACAAAAACTGTTTCTCCGGGATTTTTATAAAATTTACTTTTATTAATTGTAATTAGTGGTTTGCCTGAAACAATAGTCCAACGCTCAGCTCTATGAAAATGTTTTTGTAAACTAATTGATGATTTAGGATTAATTACTAGTTCTTTTAATAAAAATCCTTTACCTGAAAATAAATTAATATATTTACCCCACGGTCTATGGAAAGTGTTTCTTTTTAAATAATTTTTAGATCTTTGATTTTTATAAAATCTCCATATTTCTTTCCAATTACCGAGATCCACAAAAGGTATGTTTAGCTTTATACCATTAATGTTTTTAGAATTTTCTAAAATTGCATAATCGAAAGAAATTTCCTTCACTTTTTTAAAAGATTTGTTATTTAAATAGTAAACATTTTTATTTATTCTCGATTTATTGTAAGCATCATAACAATGTTTATATATTTTGTTCTGATGTTTTTTAAAGCTAAAAATAATAGAATCTTTTCTAGCAAAAAAGATTCCGGCGTTCATATAACCTTTTTTTCTTAATATGATTTTAGCTCTACTTTTACTGGGTTTCTCAATAAATTTCGTAACTTTGTTTAAATTTTTTGATTTTTTTTTAGTTAAAAAATAACCATATTCAGATGAAGGTGAAGTAGGTTTAATTCCAAATATAAAAATATTATCTGCTTTCAAGTATTTTTTATTTTGGTTAATTGATTTATTAAATTTTTCAATTTTCTGAATTAAGTTATCAGAAGTAAAAAAAATCATTGGTTGATTATATGGAATTTCTTTTATTAAAGCTGAAGATAGTATTGCTGGGGCTGTATTTTTTTTAAACGGCTCCAAGATTATTTTATATTTTTTTACCCTATTCTCTTTAAGATTTTTCTTAACTAACTTTAGATATTGTAAATTCGTAGTTATTATTGGATCTTCAAAAATGGGGTCTTTAATTCTTTTAAGAGTTTTGCCAAATAAATTCCACCCTCCCCAATCAATAAATTGTTTTGGTAAATTTTTTTTCGATTTAGGCCACAGTCTGGTACCTGCTCCCCCACATAAGATTACAGGTATTATTTTCATATCTTGTTTAATTTTATATATCTGCGTAGCATTTTTTTTCTTTAAATGCTCCTGGATGTGTAACAGCCCCTTTGAAAGCTGGTCCAACAGAACGTGAATATTTCCATAATGTTCCTGATGTATATTCAATTTTTTTAGGTTTCCATTTTTTTCTACGTTTTAATAATTCTTTATTGGTCAGGTGAACTTTTAAAAAACCTTTTTCAGCATCAATTTCAATAACATCACCATTTTTTATTAATCCAATTGGACCGCCAACGGCCGCTTCTGGTCCCACATGACCAATTGAAAATCCGTGAGTACCTCCAGAAAAACGTCCATCTGTAATTAGCGCAACTTTTTCACCTAATCCCTGACCATATATAGCTCCTGTTGTTGATAACATTTCTGGCATGCCTGGGCTGCCTCTTGGACCTTCGTATCTAATAACAACAACATCACCAGATTTAATTTTTCTAGATAAAACAGCTTCTAAAGCAAATTTTTCTCCGTTAAAACATTTAGCTTTACCCTTAAACTTTTTCCTCTTCATGCCTGCAACTTTAACTATCGCTCCCTCTGGTGCTAAGTTACCTTTTAGACCAACAAAACCTCCTTTTGAACTTAAAGGACTAGATGTTTTATAAATAATTTTTTGATTTTTTGGGAATACAACATTTTTATGATTTTCAGCAATTGTTTTTCCTGAAACTGTCATGCAATCTTCATGTAAATAACCTCCGTCCAACAAAGCTTTGATAAGGATTGGAACCCCTCCTATTTCATACAAATCTTTTGCTACATATTTGCCGCCCGGTTTTAGATCAGCAATGTATGGTGTGCTTTTAGAAATATTAGTTACATCTTCTAAAGTAAAATTTATACCCGCTTCATTAGCTATAGCTGGTAAATGTAATGCAGCATTAGTAGATCCTCCAGAAGCAGCAACTACAACTGCAGCATTTTCTAAAGATTTTTTTGTTACAATATCTCTAGGTCGAATATTTTTTTTTAATAAATTCATGACAGCGTGACCGCTTGAAACAGCAAATTTATCCCTTTTTTCATATACAGCCGGAGTTCCTGCTGAACCTGGCAAAGCTAAACCTATAGCTTCAGAAACACATGCCATGGTATTAGCCGTAAATTGACCTCCACATGAACCTCCTGAAGGACATGCTACACTTTCTAATTTTAATAAATCTTTTTTGCTCATATTGCCTGTAGAATGTTTACCAACGCCTTCAAACACATCAACTATTGTTACATCTTTACCTTTAAAACTTCCTGGTAGTATTGATCCTCCGTAAATAAATACTGAGGGCACGTTTAATCTAATCATTACCATCATAAGACCTGGTAAAGATTTATCGCACCCTGCTAAACCTATAAGTGCATCGTAACAATGTCCTCTCATTGTAAGTTCTACTGAATCAGCAATAACCTCTCTGCTAATCAATGATGATTTCATTCCAGCGTGACCCATTGCGATACCGTCAGTTACCGTAATAGTTGTAAATTCTCTAGGAGTCCCGCCTGCAGACTTTACTCCTTTTTTAGCGGACTGAGCTTGTCTTGATAAAGTTATATTACAAGGAGCAGCTTCATTCCAAGTAGTCGCTACTCCAACAAAAGGTTTTTCTATATCTTTATTTTTTAAACCCATAGCATAATACATTGATCTATGAGGTGCACTTTTTACCCCTACAGATACGTGTCTGCTTGGTAATTTTGATTTGTTAAACTTCATATTTTAATTTTTAATACTATTTACGATACTATTCAACTTTTTAAGCTCTATTTTGTTGTCTATTAACGATTTCTTTTCTTTTTCTACTATATTTTTTGGAGCATTCTTTAAAAAAGATTTGTTATTTAGTTTGTATTCTACTTCATTAACTTTCTTGGTCAAATCTGATAGTTTTTTCGTTATTTTAAGTTTTTGATTGGTTAAATCTAAATTTTTATCAAAAAGTAATGTTATTGTTTCGCCTGCAACTATTATTTTGACACTATTACCTTCTTTGTTAGAGTTAATTACATTATTTACTCTACCTATTCTTTTAAATAGCCCTAAGTTATCGTTAATTATTGATTTTTTATTTGAACTTAATTCATTAATAGAAATATCTAAATAAGACCCTGGAGAAATTTCTAAATTAACTTTTGTAGATCTAATATTAGTTACTAATTCTATTAGCCAATCAATTTTGTTATGACTATTCTTAAAAGCCATTCGAGGCTTAAGATCCCAATTTTTAAACATTAAAGGTGATTTAAAATACTTGTCAAATTTACAATCGAGCCAAATTTTTTCAGTAAAAAAAGGGATAAATGGGTGCAATAAGATCAAAACATTTGATTGAATATAGCTTGCTATATTAGTCGATTCGGCAATATTTCTTTTATTTTTTGAGTCAAAAATAGGTTTTAAAAATTCTAAATACCAATCACAATAAGAGTGCCATACAAATTGATAAATAACCCGTGCCGCTTCATCAAATCTAAATAATGAAATATATTTTAAAGCTTCTTTTTGAGTTTTGAAAAGTTCAAAATAAATCCATCTATTAACATCAATTTTTGATTTATTAATGTTAAGTTTATTTGTTAATTTGCAATTATTTATCTTAATAAATTTATTAGCGTTCCAGATTTTATTTAAAAAATTTCTATATCCCTTAACTCTTTCTTCGGAAAGTTTTACATCTCTTCCTGGAGCAGCCATAGAAATTAAAGTAAATCTTAAAGAGTCAGCGCCGTATTGACCAATAATATCTAAAGGATCGATAACATTACCTTTTGATTTTGACATTTTCTGACCTTTTTCATCTCTTACTAAAGCATGAACATATACTTTGGAAAAAGGTATTTGTTTTAAAAAATGATTTCCCATCATCATCATTCTAGCCACCCAAAAAAAGATTATATCAAATCCAGTAACTAAAACTGAAGTAGGGTAAAATCTTTTTAGTTCATAAGTTTTTTTTGGCCACCCCAATGTTGCAAATGGCCATAGCGCAGATGAAAACCAAGTATCTAAAACATCCTCATCTCTATATAATTTAACTTTTTTATCATAATGTTTAAAAGCAATTTTATTTGCTTCTCTTTCGTTTTCTGCTACAAAAATTTTTTTATCCTTTGTATACCATGCAGGAATTCTATGTCCCCACCAAAGCTGTCTAGAAATACACCACGGTTGTATATTATTCATCCATTCAAAATAAGTTTTAGACCAATTGTTAGGAAAAAAAGTTGTTTTTTTTTCTTTTACAACCTTTATTGCTTTTTTAGATAAAAATTTAGCATCAGCAAACCATTGTTCTGTAAGCAAAGGTTCTATAATTGAATTTGATCTGTCTCCATAAGGAACTACATTTTTAATAGTTTCTATTTTTTCTACTAAATTATTTTCTTTAAGCACTTGGACAATTAGTTTTCTTGCCTCTAAACAATTAAGTCCTTTAAATTTTTCAGGGACTTTATTATTTAACTTTCCATTTTTTTCTAAAATATTTATAAATTTAAGGTTGTGTCTTTTGCCAATATCAAAATCATTAAAATCATGAGCCGGTGTTACTTTAAGAGCTCCAGAACCCTGTTCTATATCAACATAGTTATCCGCTATTATTTCAACTTCCCTATTTACAATAGGAACGATTATTTTCTTCCCTATAAATTTTTTATATCTTGAATCTTTAGGATTTACCGCCACCGCCGTATCTCCTATCAATGTCTCAGGTCTTGTTGTTGCTATAGTAATAAATGCATTATCAGAAACAGTTTTATATTTTATATAGTAAAGATTTGATTGAACCTCTCTTTGGTCAACTTCGAGATCAGATATAGCTGTTTCCAGTTTAGTATCCCAATTAACTAACTTTGTATCTTTATAAATTATTTTTTTTTTATACAAATCAACAAAAGTTTTTGTAACTGCATTGGACAAATCTTCATCCATTGTAAATCTATTACGGCTCCAGTCACACGAGCAACCTAACTTTTTAAGTTGATTAATTATTTGATCTCCTGATTCTGCTTTCCATTTCCAAACTTCCTTTATAAAACTCTCTCTTCCGAGTTGGTTTTTTTTGACACCTTTTTCTAAGAGTTTCTTTTCCACTACAGCTTGTGTTGCTATACCTGCATGATCTGTTCCAGGTTGCCATAAAGTTTCATAGCCATTCATTCTGTAAAACCGTATTAGCAAATCTTGTAATGAATTGTTTAAAGCATGCCCCATATGTAAACTTCCTGTTACATTTGGTGGTGGTATTACAATAGAAAAATATTTTTTTTTATTCTTTTTGGGCCTAAAAAATTTATTTTTTTCCCAATACTTGTATATTTTGTCTTCTATTTCGGTATGGTTGTAATTTGAATTTTGCATTTTACTTAAACATATAATAATTTGACATAAAACAAAGAATTGATTCAATCAATTTTACAAGGTAATTGGCCACGTGGCGGAATGGTTACGCAGAGGATTGCAAATCCTTCTATCCCAGTTCGATTCTGGGCGTGGCCTCCAAATTTAATGTTGTTTTGTAAAAAAAAAAAAGTATGTTAATTCTATTCCTCGGTAGCTCAGTTGGTAGAGCAGTTGACTGTTAATCAATTGGTCGCAGGTTCGAGTCCTGCCCGAGGAGCCAAAAATATTAACCGGTCTTTTCTAAAATTCTTGTATTTTTCAAAACTTGAAGAATTTTTTCTTTTTGACTGTCTGATAATCCAGCAAATAATTTAGCTAAAAAAGAATAGTTTAAGTCTTCTACTGTCTCACCACTAGTTTTTCCACCCTCGCTAGAATATTCTGGAAATTCTTCAAAAAAATAAACCACTGGAACTTTTAAAAAATTTGCTAATTGCATAATTCTTAATGAACTAATTCCATTAGTTCCCTTTTCGTACTTTTGAATTTGTTGAAATGTGACGTTTATTGCTTGAGCTACTTTAGTTTGCGTTAATCCTAATGCTAATCTTCTCATTCTCAGCTTAGAACCCATATGACGATTGAAATTTGATTCCATTTTATATCCCCCTTAAAGAATAAAATCTAAGTTATACAACATCAAAATTAAATGCTTTGCAACCCATAAAAATTAAAAAAAATAATAATTTTTAGGTGAATACACGGGCTGATATACCGAAAAATATGTTGAAGATAGGTAGCTTACTGCCTTATGCATATCAGCTTTGTTCATTTGAATTCTTGACATTTGGTCTTTAAATTTGCAGTAAATTTATGAATTTTATAAATTACTCTATTAAAGTGAGTTTATATTCCCATTTTCCCTTTTTTTCAAAACTTGCTTTTACCCAATTTAAAGTTTTTTCGTCATACCAAACGTCGGTATTTAATTTTTTATCCTTGGCAAGTTTTTTGTCTGACGATGAAAAGTTAAAATGTAAAGTTTTATAAGTTTTACCAGAAATTTCTAAGGTTTCTTTGCCTAAAAAAGTAACTTTTTGCTTTATAATTCTTCCTGATACCGCACTAATCTGTGCTTTGGCGTTTACTATTTCGTGATTCCACCAAGTTCCCAATAAATAGTCTGTTGGTGCCTTGCCTTTATAGGATGAGCCATCAATATTAAGTTCGTTGCCTTCCAATATTAAGTTTACGTACTTTTCCTTACCATTTTGGTTCGTTTTGGAGTTAAATTTAACTAACTGTCCGTCTTTAAAAAACTCGCTACCCTTAACATGGTATTTATATAAAACAATTCCCAACTTTTTAATCTCAAAATTAATCTCGCTTTTAACTTCTAAAAGGTTTTCCGAATTCTTTTTAAATACAAATATGTGTTTACCAATATTTTTACCATTTCTATAAATATCAAATTCAATTTTTTTTAAATTTTCATAATGTTGTACATGAGAACTAACTTGTAATGGAAAAGTAATTAGAATGAGAAATAATAATGTCTTATAAATTTTTTTCATACAAAAAAATTATAAGATTTGACTTAAAAATAATTTAGTTCTATCACTTTTTGGATTTGCAAAAAATTCTTTTGTTGGCGCACGTTCTATAATCATTCCTTCATCCATGAAAATTACTTCATCTGCAACTTCTTTAGCAAATCCCATTTCATGAGTAACAACTATCATTGTCATTCCTCCTTTTGCCAAATTAACCATTGCATCTAAAACTTCCTTTATCATTTCAGGATCTAAAGCCGAAGTTGGTTCATCAAATAGCATTATTTTAGGTTCCATACACAAAGCTCTAGCTATAGCGCACCTTTGTTGTTGACCTCCAGATAGTTGACCTGGGAATTTTTTTGCTTGATCTACTATTTGAACTTGTTCTAATTGACTCATTGCTAATTCTTCTGCTTGCTTTTTGGGCATTTTTTTTACCCAGATTGGAGCTAAAGTACAATTGTCTAATATGGACAAATGTGGAAACAAATTAAATTGTTGAAAAACCATTCCCACTTCCGCTCTTATCTTTTCAATATCTTTTGTGTCTTCAGTAAGCTCGTTTCCATCTACAATTATATTTCCTTTTTGGTGTTCTTCTAATCTGTTTATACATCTGATTAAGGTTGATTTGCCTGAACCAGAAGGTCCACAAACAACTATTTTTTGTTTTTGATTTACTTCTAAATTTATATCTTTTAAAACCTGAAAATCTCCAAACCATTTATTTACGTTTTCCATTTTTATAATTTTATCTGACATAAATTTTATCTTTCGGTTTTATATTTTATTTCTAAGTTGTAACTATATCTACTCATAGCATAACAAATAATCCAGAAAATTATAGCGGCAAATACATAGCCTTCCATAGCAAAACCAAGCCATTCTGGATTTGTTTTTGCTAAATTTAACATTCCTACTATTTCTAAAAGTCCAACTACAAAAATAAGCGGTGTATCTTTAACAAGAGCTAGGAATGTATTTGCTATACCTGGAATAACAAGTTTTAAAGCTTGGGGTAAAATTACAAAAATATGCATCTTCCAATAGCCCATGCCTAATGATTTAGCAGCATCATATTGACCTCTGGGTAATGCTTGCAAGCCTCCCCTTATAACCTCAGCAACATAAGCTGCCTCGAACAATGATATTGCAATAATTACTCTAACCAATTTATCCATAAAAAAATCTTCAGGTAAAAACATTGGAAACATTACAGACGACATGAATAATACAGTTATTAAAGGAACGCCTCGCCAAAATTCTATAAATCCAACAGAAATATATCTAACTGTTGGCAATTGAGATCTTCTACCTAAGGCTAAAAACATACCTACCGGAAAACAGAAAATTAAGCAAAAGAAAGAAACTATAAAAGTTAATGACAACCCGCCCCAAGCTCCTGTTTCAACCCACTCTAGACCTAACGATCCACCTGAAATTAAATAGTAAATTAGTATAAATGCAATAATTGGGTAAATAACGACATAATATAAGGTTAAAAACTTCTTAATTTTTT
>Ga0310344_10003860_pt1 | contig 11147 bp, 14 predicted proteins | sample HC15DNA20200_MG_FD_203801 | JGI IMG/M metagenome (GOLD analysis project Ga0310344, IMG submission 203801) | Marine microbial communities from station ALOHA, North Pacific Subtropical Gyre - HC15-DNA-20-200_MG | ecosystem: Environmental > Aquatic > Marine > Oceanic | place: Pacific Ocean: North... | reverse complement strand
GATTTATTTGAAAAAGATCTTGGTTCTGCAGAATTAATTCAAGAGAAAAAAGTTGAAGAAGACAATTGGGTTTTTGTAGAAGGTTGTAAACATCCAAAATCTGTTACTTTGTTACTACGTGCAGGTTCCCAAAGGGTTGTTGATGAAGTGGAAAGATCAATTCATGATTCATTAATGGTTGTAAGAGATGTAATGGAATACCCATCAATTGTTGCTGGCGGAGGTTCACCTGAAACATTTGCCGCAACTAAAATACGAAATTGGGCAAAATCACTAGAAGGTCGTGAACAGTTAGCAGTTGAGAAATTTGCAGATGCATTAGAGTCAATTCCTTTGGCTCTTGCAGAAAATGCTGGAATGGATCCAATTGATACATTAACAAATTTACGTTCAAAACAAATCAAAGGTGAAAAATGGATTGGAATTGATGTAATGAAGGCTAAAGTTGGGAATATGCAAACAAGTGATATTATTGAACCATTAGCAGTCAAGCAACAAATTATCTCTGCTGCATCAGAGGCGGCATGTATGATTCTAAGAATTGATGATGTCATTGCAACTGCAAAATCTGCAGGTCCACCACCAGGTGCTGAGGGCGGAATGCCACCAGGAATGGGCGGAATGCCACCAGGAATGGGTGGAATGGGTGGAATGCCAGATATGGGCGGAATGATGTAATTATACATAAATTTTTTAACAAAACAATTTTAGCATTTATTTAGATTGGCAAGATTCAAAAAAAGAAATTTTTTCAAAAAACAAGATTCTGAAATCAAAACCGAAGAAATAAAAAATTTTGAAAACCTGACGGAAAAAATTACAACCAAAAAAAATGATTCTACAGATAAACCATCACCAGTAAAATCATTGATAAAAACTGGTACAAAGTATGCTTACATCATAGTTGCAGCCGCATTTTTATCTGGAATATTTACTCCATTTACACTTGACTTGGAATTAAACATTGTAATTCTCGGAATGTTAGTGATATTTTTGGGATTAGGTGGTGGTATTTTAATTTTTAAAGCAACAACACGTAAAGAGCACTCCTCAATCTTGATAGTAACAGGATTAACGCTAATGGTAATTTCGCTAATCGCAATTTTTCAAATGTTTCTTAATCTCGATATGTAGTGAACTTTACACATCAAAGTAGAGATAAAACTCGTGTGGATGAGGTCTTATTGAAATCTCACGCTGATCTCTTCTCTCTAATTCTATGATCATATCTAAAACATCATTTGAGAAAATAGGCGCCAAGAACTTTCGATCACTTTCTAATTCATCTAATGCCCTACCTAGATTTGCCGGAAGTGTATCGATTCCACGTTTTCTCCTCTCGGTTCTAGACATTTTGTAAATGTCTTCCTGGATGGGGTCTCCTGGATCAGTCTTTTTCTTTATTCCATCAAGACCAGCTGCTAACACTGCGGAAAATACCAAGTATGGGTTTGATGCTGGATCAGGAACACGATATTCTAGTCTTTTCATAAATGCATATTTTTCACCTTTAAAGTGAGCTGGAATTCTAATTGTCGCAGATCTATTACTAGAACTCCATGCAATGTAAACTGGGGCTTCATATCCCGGAACTAATCTATGATAAGAGTTTGTAGTAGGATTGGTAATTGCTGTGAGTGCCTTTGCATGTGATATGATTCCTCCACAGAAATATCGACCAGTTTGACTAAGCTCCAAGTCCGAATCTTTGTCGAAAAATGTATTTTCATCATTCTTCCAAAGGCTAACATTTGTATGCATACCAGAACCTGAATCCATTGATATCGGCTTTGGCATCATTGTGGCAACCTTACCAAATTTCTGCGCGATATTTCTTACAACATATTTGTAAGACTGTGCACCATCTGCAGAGTTTGTCATCATATCATACTTGATATCAATTTCACATTGGCCAGCAGTCGCAACTTCATGATGATGGTTATCACATAAGATTCCAAAACTATTATTCAAAATATCTACACATTCATTTCTAAATGGTGTTAGTGTGTCAGATGGTGTACTTGGGTAATATCCCTCCTGAAGTCCCATTGGATATCCGGTTCCTTCCTTACTCCAAGGTGATTCTACCGATTCAATTGAATATGACTGACCTTTGTAAGGCGTCAAAACATCCCAATTTACCTTATCAAAAACAAAAAATTCAACCTCGGGTCCCCAAGTACTAAAATCAAATCCTTGTGTTGTAACAAACTTCTCCGCCTTCTGGCATATTCCTCTCGGATCACTACCTAGTCTTCCTCTACCTCCGCCCCAATAAACATCACAAAGAAGTCTGGCAGTTTTTTTGTCCTCTATCCATGGAATAACTGCAAATGTACTTGGATCAGGTTTTAAGATCAGATCCGAATCATGTATGCTTGTAAACCCTACGATTGAAGAGCCATCAAGTTTGGGAAGACCATCTTCCATTTGATCAGGGGTGAACGTGTCTGCTGAAATGGTTGTATGATGAAATCTTCCTGGTAAACTAGTAAATTGAAGATCTATGAATTTTATTTCTTCATGCTTTATTCGTGCAAAAACCTCATCTGATGAATATTTTATTTGTGTGGGCTTTCCACCAATTACTTTATACGGCAATTCTTACGTCAATCTTGAAAGAATTAAACGTGCCATTTAAGATTAACTAGGTAGTAAAATGTCATCAAATGAATTGCCAGATCTAAACCTGCTTTATACACTAGTTATGAAAGAAATTCAGAATAATGAGATTCAACAATTAAATCCTGATTTTTATAGAATGCTTTCACAATTTCTTGGAAATTTGAAAATAGAAGAATATGATGGAATTGAGAAAATAACCAAAGACTCGCTAGTAAATTTATTTGCCTCGCTAACAAACGCTCTTATCATTTCACGATTAGAGAAGATTTATACTGATAAAAATTTCAAGCGAGAAAATTTACTAGATGAAGAAAAATTCATTATTGATTCCAATGAGGAAACAAATGACAGAAAAGATCTGATTATTCATAGTATAATAAATGGCAAACCTAAACTTGTGGAATCAATCTCACATGATTATAAAATAAAACCGATTATTATTAGATTCTTGAAAGAAACAGATGAAATATTATGCATAGATTCAGAAAAATATGGTCCGTTTAAAGTAGAAGATATTGCCACATTACCAAATGAGGATGCACAGCAGCTTATTTCAAATAAGATTGCAACAAAAATCCGTATAGAAGAATAGACCAAAATGTCACACGCTGGTTCAGTCGATATTATTGATTTTGTTTTATTAACAATCTATCCAGTTGGGGCACTTTTCATCATAGAGATTATTTCTAGATTTGTAAATAGAACTAGAATTATAATTCCCTCCTGGATAAAATTATCTTTTCAAGGGATTGTTATGGTGGCATTTGCTGTTGCATATACTATTTTTATTTCGATGTTCACCACAAGTTCGGATCCAGAAATTTATGCAGAGCCACATTGGCTTTCAGCATTTGTATTACTTGCATTATCTGTAACACTATTTTATCAAGCACGACGTTCAAAGCAGGATCCAACAAAATCTGATTATTAATTTTATTTGAATCTTCTAAAAAATTTTTTCAATCCAGAATTATTCGGACCACCATCTCGTATCACACCACGTTGACCAAATTTTTTTGCCCGAATCTGAGTTAACTTTACACAGCGATGATCCTCAGGAAGTCTATGTTCTGCACAAAAGGGATCTTTACAGTAATTACATTCGAATGGGAGATCTACCATATCACCGCAATATGCACACTTCTCGGGGCCCATAACATTCATACTAGTTTTTCTTTAATAAATTAACATTACAAAACTTCACTAAATAAGAAAACATATTTAGACTTTTAAGAAAGATTGTAAGTGATTCTAGATGATTAAAGACAAAGTAATAATTGTCACTGGTGCCTCTAGCGGAATAGGAAATTCTACTGCAAAAATTTTGGCATCTAAGGGTGCAAAATTAGTAGTTGGTGCAAGGCGAACTGATAGATTAGAAAAGCTACAAAATGAGATTACTGAAAATGGTGGCGAGATCATCATTTCCAAACTTGATGTGACACAAAAATTAGATTGTGATTCATTAGTAAACGAGGCTATCAAAAAATGGGGTAGAGTTGATGTTTTAATTAACAATGCAGGTTTGATGCCACTAAGTTTTGTAAAAAACTTGAAAATTGATGAGTGGGAACAAATGATTGATGTAAACATCAAAGGTGTTTTGTATTGCACAGCAGCTGTTTTACCTAATATGCTAGAAAACGGTTCAGGCCATATTATCAATATCTCATCAGTTGCAGGAAGGATTGTTTTTCCAGCAGGAAGTGTTTACTGTGCCACTAAACACGCTGTTACTGCATTTTCTGAAGGTTTACGACAAGAACTTAGCCCAAGGAAAAACATTAGAGTAACAAGCATTGAACCCGGGGTTGTTGAAACAGAATTAAACAAAACAATCACAGATGAATCACTTACAAAATTTTTAGAAAATACAAAAAACATGGAAGGTCTTAAAGCTGAAGATATTTCAAACGCAATTGTTTTTGCAATAGATGCACCAAACCATGTTAATGTAAATGAAATTCTTGTAAGACCAACAGTACAAGATAGGTAGTATACAATACCACGATTTAATTATTTCAGAAATTTATGCAGAACCAAGGGATCGTGGTCTAGCTTGGTATGATTCCAGTCTGGGGGGCTGGAGGTCGCAGGTTCAACTCCTGCCGATCCCATTCATAATTTTAATCCATGAAGCAAATCATCAAAACTTTGTTGTGTTCGTAATTTTTTATAATTTCTAACCAATCTAATGATTTTATCTCTTCTAGGAACATGAATTTTTTTACGGATAATTTTTGCTAAACCTGTCCCTATGAAGATTGCTTGTGTTGCAGCTGAGACATTTGATGGTATTCGCTTAGTACTAGAACTCTCAAAATCAATAATTGTATTTCTATTTTTTCCAACTATCACATGTTTATCAATTGTACTTAATTCTCCATGATCTAATCCTACATTATCTAAAAGATAACACTCTCTCAAAACATTATTGATAACATGATATAGATCTTTAGATTTTGTTTTAGAATTTTTTGCCCAATCAATAATTTTTTCACCATCAATTAATTCCATAACCAAAAAGTTTTTTGAATTCTTGATAAACTTCGGACCAATGTTAATTTTATTGGCAATTTTTAGTAATCTAGCCTCATCAGACATATTTTTCCTAGGAGAATCCGCTCGTCTAATTTTTAATGCTACATTATTACCACTTTTTTTTGCAAGAATCACCATCCCGACATAGCCTTTTCCAAGGATATGACACTTGTCAATTTGTAACGATCCTGTAAATGAAACATGTGAAATTCCTAATTTTTTTAATTCTACAATTCGGTTCTTAATCTCAGATTCTTTTACTTTTGGAAAAGCAAGAATTTTCTTGTAAGGGTCTTCTTTGAAAACACTAATTGGTTGAAATTGTTGCGTCATCAGTAGTTATCAGTTTTGAAATGCTCTTTTTAATGGATTTATTCATTTCCTCTTTTCCCACTGTAATTTTAAATCCGCGTTTAAAATCAGATCTTAGTCCTTTTGGTATTCCAGATTCGCCAATATGGTTCTTAATTAGATCGTTAAGATACGCTTTAGCATTTTGATATCGTCTAGCTTGGAGTGATTTTAACTTTCCATCCTTATCTGTCCAAATTAATTTGGATTTTTTTGCGTTTATAGTGATGAATTTGGTTGAATAATCAGCAGAAAACACATCTGGTCCCACTCTAATTTCATTTTTAGAGATTTCTAATGATTCTAACAAAAACAGCAAACTGGCTTTTTCATCATATACAACTACGTTATTTCTTAGAACATTAAATCCTTCATTATTCATTTGAGATTCAATTGAACTAGCGGCTCTTTTTATTTGTCCATAAATTATGTCATCACTTCTCTTTTTGTATTTGAAATTCACAATTAACATATTTTTTGCTAAATCTGCCGAGATTTTCATCTTTGATTTTTCCTTGAAGTATGTAATTGAATTTTTTTTCAAGAAATTTCTAGCAATTAAAATGAAGCTTGTAACATTTTCAATTGATATTGCTGCACCAAGATTTCTATTCCTATCAATCGGATCTATTATCACTATTGGTGATTCAAATTTTCTTGGAGATTCACCTATCATCTCTTTATTTTGTAGTTTAGCCATTTTCTTGAGAACATTTTCAAAACTACCTAGGTAGTAAACTAAAACTTCACAGACATAGCCACTAAATCCTTGTTTTGCAATCTCAGCACCATACATTCCATTTATTTTTAAAAAATACTTGAGAATTCTGATATCATTCTTCATCGATCCAGTTAATTTCTCACTCATAAATTCAGTATGAAATGTTGATCTATCTGCTGCACTTTTCCAATCTCCTTTTTTAACGTCATAGCAGGGAACTATATTTACACCTATTCCATCAATAGTTGCTTCAACAAATGGATGTTCGGAGTATCTTACATATGGTTTGAATTTTTTAAGTGAATCAAATCCAATTTTTCTACCAATTTTTTCAAAATTTTTTTCAGTTGTTGTTTTTTTAAATTTTACAAAAATATCAATGTCAATTTTTTTTGGAGTCCAAGTTTCTTTAGCATATGAACCACCAAAATGTATCGACACAATTGATTGATATTTTCCAACTTCTTTGTTTACTAGACTAAAAACTTGATTGGCAATACTATCAACCTTTTTTCTTAGTATATTATTTGGAACCGTAACTGCTTTAACTTTTTTTAATACATCACTTTTCATTTCCTTTTATCTCCAGTAAATCTGAATATTCTGGCCCTTTTGGGCTTAAAACACTTTTTTTAAATTTAATTTTTGATACAACTTGTGTTCCAAATTTAATCGTTTCATATTCTTTCATCTGCAATGAAATATCATCAATCTTGTGTTTTACTCTCAAAATGGTCAAGTGAGGCTTGAATTTTTTATCTTTTTTAAAACCCAATGGTGTTAACTTCATTTCTATTTCTTTAGTTATCTCGATTAGTTTTTCGGCTCCTTTTTTATCTATTCCAATCCAAATCACTCTGGGGTTTTTCAAATTCGGAAATCCACCTACCCCTTTTAGGGATAAATCAAACTGTGAGAATGTAATCGTGTTTAACACATCTTGTACCTTTTCGCATTTTTCTTGATCAATTTCACCTAAAAACTGTAAAGTAAAGTGAATTTGGTTAATTTTTACTGGTTTTGCTTTAAAATGAATAGATTTCTGTAACGAGCTAATTTTTTGAAGAATATCATTATTGCTTATCTCAATTGCTACAAACGTTCTCATGAAAAATTAATTTCTTTGACGGCAGTATAATTATTCTGGTAAACCTTCATAGAGATCTATTCCAAAATCACACTGTTGGTAAAAACAATAGTCTGTATCACTGGTATGCCTGGAGCAGGAAAATCTACAATCGTGAACAAATTGGAAGAACTTGGATTTGAAAAATTTTCATTAGGTGATGGAATTAGAGCTGAGGCAAAACGACGCAGCATTGAACCATCAGGTGAAAATCTTGGTAAGATAATGCTTGAAGTTAGGGAAAAAAATGGACCAGGTGCTGTTGCAGAACTAATCAAAGAACCCATTCAAAATTCTATAGAGGAAGTTATAATCATTGATGGAGTAAGGTCAATAGCAGAAATTGATGTCTTGAAAAAGATTGGAGATGTTAAATTATTGGCAGTTCAAGCTTCTTCTGAAACACGATTTAATTTTTTGAGCTCTAGAGGGAGATCAGATGATCCAAAAACAAGAGAAAACTTTGAAGAACGTGATAATCGTGAGATTGGAGTTGGAATTGATAAATCCATTGAAAATGCTGATAAAATAATTACAAATCATAATCTAACAATTGATGAGCTAGTTAATTCTGCCAAAGAAATCATTGAGAACTGGATTAAATGATAACTGAAAACAAACCCTGTAAGATCCACGTTTCTTGCAACGTTAATTCATCGGAAGATCCATCAAAAGTTAAAATTGCAATTCTTAATGTTTTCCCAGAATTGAAAATTTCTTTGAATGACCAACAATTAATTGGTGAATCAAACAATATTTCTTCTTTATCGAACATCTCAGCATCAATTCATACAAAAAACACTAAGAATATCTACAAAAGAATTCTCAAAAAAAATTCTAACGAAAACTCTACCTGGTTTTATCTAAACAAACAAGCAGCATATGTCAACACAGTGGCACTATGCAACGAATCCAATGAATCACCTTTAGGCCCCATTAAAGTAATTTTAGAGGCAAATAATATTGAAAACATCATTCAAACATTAGTATAATAAGAAATTCATGCCTAACCAATTCAATAAATCTATCCAGATGGATAATTTTTTTTTAGTTTGCTTCTGAAAAAACAATTTTTAAAGTATTTTCTATGAAGATACAACTAGCAATTGTAGGCGTAGTATTAATTGCAGGTGGGATAATGTTTTTCCCTGAAACTGTCAGTCAATTACCTGAAGGTAAAACAATTTTTGATGCATTGGTTACTGATGCACTAAACATCAAAGAATACAATACCAATACTAATCAGGTTGCTGATACATTATATGATGTTGGCTTGGAAGTAGGTGAAACAATAACTGATGTTGCAGATAAAGTTGAAGATACTATAGAGGATGTTGAAATATCTCCTAACCAGATTTTAAATTTGGAAAACTAATCTATTTCTGAATTTCTATTTCCATTAGGTCTTTAGCAGCTATAGTAGTTTCATGAATTTTCTTTGCTTCATCCAAAAGCACATTTTCATCATTATATCGTGCAGAAAAATGTGTAAGAACTAATTCTCCGACATTAGCATTTTTTGCTAATTCACCTGCTTCTTTTGCTGTTGAATGATTAGTTTCTACAGCTCGCTCTTTCAAATCATCAGAAAAAGTACACTCAAAGACAAGATAATCGCAGTTTTCAAAGAATTTAGTTAGTTCCTCAGTAGGTCTAGTATCTCCTGATATTCCAATTTTTTTTCCAACACGTTTTTCTCCAGTAACATCTTCTGGAAGAATTTTTTTCCCATCTATTTCTATTGGATTACCCTTTTGCAATTCATTCCAATCTCGTCCTTCAGGTATACCATATTCTTTTGCTTTTTCGGGAAAAAATTTTCCCATCCTTTCCTTTTCTTGATATATAAAAGAAAAAGCAGGAATTCCATGTTGAGCATTACATGCAAAAATAGTATATTCATTTTCTTCTGCTACTTTTCCATTTTGTATTGGCGTAATTATAACAGGAAATGATAATCCAAAATTTAGCATTTTGATATTTTCTGCGATAAATTCATCAATTCCTTCAGGACCAAATATTTCTACAGGTTCCGTTCTACTCTGCATATTCATTGATTGGAGCAAGCCCAATATTCCAACACAATGATCACCATGAAGATGGGTCACAAAAATTTTCATCTTTTTATTCCAAGGAAGACCTGCTTTCAAATAAGATATCTGTGCAGCCTCACCCGCATCAAACATGAGAATTTCATTGTCCCTTACCAAACAAATGCAAGTCAGTCCTCGTTTTGTAGTAGGCATGGCAGCAGATGTGCCCAAAAAAACTAATTTCAACATTATAATCATAAAACTGTGTCAGATATTATTTTTGCCACATCAACCTTTGAAGTATTTCTTGGAATTGTATTTGTGCTAATAATTTCTGTAACACCAGCTTTTTTAATTCTGCGTGCTGCATCATTTACAAATAATGCATGTGTACACGCAACAAAAACACGCTTACATTTTTGCTTCTTTAAGAATTGAGTTGATTTAATTATACTACCGCCAGTACTTATCATATCATCAATCAATATTAAATCACGATCTTTAACATCGGCACTATTGGTTAGGATGTTAACTTTACCCGTTTTTCTATTACGGTGTTTCTTTAAAGCAATATATTCAACACCAATAAGGCTTGCAAATTGACTTGCTCTTTGTTTTCCACCTAAATCAGGAGATATAACAATTGGATTTCTTAATTTTTTCTTTTTAAAGTGCTTAACCAATTCAGTAATTGCGCTAATATTTTCAGATGGGATCTTAAGTTCTCGTAAGGCTATTTTACTATGTATGTCAACTGTGATTACTTTCTTTGCACCTACGGCTTTAAGCAGTTTTCCTATTACTGAGATTGAAATAACCTCACCCTCTAAAAACTCACGATCTTGTCTTGCATATCCCATATACGGAATTATTGCATAAATTTTTGACGAGTATTTTCGAGCTTTGGAAATTACTGAAAGTAAATGCAACAAATTTGTATCAACTGGAGGATATGTAGATTGGACAACCAATATGATATTATTTTTTGGAATTTTTTTTATTGTAATTTTACTTTCTCCGTCAGGAAAAACACGATTTTCAGTTTTTATGTATAAAGCTTTCAATCTATGTGCAATTTTCTTTGCTAAATCTTCAGAAGAATCTCCACCAATTACTGTAAATTTTACCATAAAATCAACGAATCAGACGCATTCTTAAGTTTTCGATACTAGTATCACATTAAAAAAATCACGATGAAATCATTACTATTATTCGTCGGATTCACCTCTACCTAGGTCACCTACACCATATTCATCGATTATCGCATCACGCTGTGAGTCAAGCTGACCAATTTCTTGCTCTTCTCGTTTCTCATCACCTTGGTATACAGTTCTAATTGGCCATGGAATCCTAATGTCATACTTTTTGAATTCTTCATACATTATGAGTCGCATATCACTTTTAGTTTTGAATTGTGCACCATAGTCCCTCACATAAACCCACATTGAGAAATCTAGTGATGAATCGTTGAATTTGTCAAACCTTACAACTGGCTGTGTAACATCAACATGAATATCTTTATCACATCCACAGCTTGCTTGATTTTCATCAAGGTATGGACATCTGTTTTGTCTTACTAAATGTCTTCCTTTCGCATCTACCGTTTCAAACATTGCACGTTTCCCAACTTTAACTAAAATTGCAGTGACTTGACGTGGATTATTTAGATATGAGACACCAACATTTACTACTGCGGGAACAAGAGAAATTTCTTTTGTATAATTAATTATTTCAGCAGTTACTAGTTGTC
>Ga0310344_10003859_pt1 | contig 11150 bp, 7 predicted proteins | sample HC15DNA20200_MG_FD_203801 | JGI IMG/M metagenome (GOLD analysis project Ga0310344, IMG submission 203801) | Marine microbial communities from station ALOHA, North Pacific Subtropical Gyre - HC15-DNA-20-200_MG | ecosystem: Environmental > Aquatic > Marine > Oceanic | place: Pacific Ocean: North... | reverse complement strand
TCCAGTCGTGGGCAGATTTGGATTTGTGGGACCGATGTATCACGAAGGGGTTTCCCACGGTGATGGCGCCTATGGGATACAACAATGCATATGAAATCATGCAAACGGAAGATTTTGTAATCATTCGCTATGAGATTATTCATGATATGCGGATTATTCCGTTGGATGGACGGGCTCCAGTCAATGAAGCGATTAAACAATATTGGGGTGATTCAAGGGGGCGCTGGGAAGGTGATACGTTGGTCGTTGAGGTGACAAATTTTTCGAACAAAACTTTTGGTACGCAGCAACCGTTGGGGTCCTACCGTGGAGGCGGGGAAGATATGCGCGTGGTCGAACGTTTTACACTGACTGATCATGAAACCATCGATTACCAGGCGACGATTGAAGATCCCCGCGGTTTTACCAGGCCTTGGACTCTAGCTATTCCGTTGATTCGTGATGAGAGTTACGTTATTTACGAGTATGCCTGCCACGAGGGTAACTATGGAATGGAACACATCTTGAGTGCGGCCTTTAAGGAGTAACGCTATTTGGGCGGTTTGAAATCAATTATCTAACAGCCAGGCCCTCTTCTCGTTCGGTCTCATTAAAGTGGGGGCCCAGCGTGGTATCTGCTCCTAAAGCCGTGAGTAGAGACTCAGTTGTTGGACGTGACACGAATGACATCCCTCCGCCTTTATGACCTTGAGCAATACGGAAAGCTGTTCTGCCGGCGAAATCCTGTGCATTGATATTTGCCCCGTGTTTTACAAGAAGTTCAGTTACGGTGTCGGCTCCAACGAATGCCGCTCCGTGCAAGGCGGTGAACCCCCCGCTATTCACTGCGTTCACGGGCGCTCCGATCTCTATCAAAAATTCAACGGCATTAGCAGCGTAGTCCGCGGACCAGAACTTTTCATATCTGTCGCCTGCGTGACTCAGTCCTGAGGCCACCATTAAGGCTGTGGTCCCGTCAGCTGTCGTCAGGGAAGGGTCTGCACCTGCATCGAGTAAGACTCTCATCAGGTTGACGTCAGCTTTATGGGCGGCCACCCAGAAAGGCGTGGCATCGGTCCAACTTCGAGAGACACCAAAATTGTCTGGGTCTGTCGGGCCTCTGTCAAAACCAGACGCTTGTCCATCTGGCGAAAAAACGCGGGAACCTGGCAGGGGAACACCACGGCGGCCATTAGGGTCTGCACCGTTTTCAAGAAGCTCACGAACAAGGAGTTCTTTATCGGGCGGCTCGTATACAGGCGCATTAGGATCATAGCCGCGCTGACGTCCTCCGATTGCGAAAGAGGCGCTTAGAGGTCTGTTGCCGTTGTCCATCAGAACATTTGGATCGGCCCCCTCTTCAAGTAGAAAGCGAGCCATAGGCACGTGTCCCTGCTCAATAGCGATGACTAAAGGTGCGTGACCGTGAGTAGTTTTGTTAGGTGTAGCGCCCTTTTGTATCAAAAGCTTTGCGATATCGACGTTTCCGGCTCGAGCAGCAAACATTATTGGCGTGAAATGTCCAACGGATACCGCATGAATGTCGGCATTGGCCTGAAGTAAGATTGAAATCACATCGATATGGCGCTCAGAGATGGCCCACATTAGTGCAGTCTGTCCGGATTTGCTGGTGGCGACATTGGGATCAGCGCCAGCCTCTATTAGGCGAAGTGTGATCTCTGCGCTGCCAGAGAGAGCGGCGCGCATCAGAACAGTTTCACGCTGAGCGGGAAGAAATGCACTTGCGTCAGCACCGGCTGCTAAAAGATTGTTCGCGATCGCAAGATTTCTATTTTCGCTTGCAAGAAATAAAGGTGTGACACCGTGGTCGTTCGCTGCGTTGACATTCGCTCCAGAGTTAATAAGAAGTTTAACGATTTCAAGATTATTCCAATGAACAGCCCAGTGAATGGCGGTCGCGCCGTCGCTGTGTCGCCCGTTCACGTCTTGCGATTCGAGAAGTGCTTCCATTTCAGACCAGTCTTGGCTTTCGGCCGCACCAACAAGATCTGCTTTAGAATTGGCGTTTAATTTCGGGATAAAAAAAAGCAGTAAAAATATAAATAACGTGACCCATTTCTTATGATTCGAGGACATAGTGTTTTACCAAAGGTTTTCTTAATATTTGTGGATACAATAGTTCAATTGAGGTGGCCTTGTAAACGTGGGTTTATTAGAGGTAGACTCGTTTTGTTTCCTAATTAGGCGTATGAGATTCATGAGAAATATGCGGTCACTATTAGGGGTTTTAAAAAGGCACTCGGGTCTTTTCTTTAAGGCTTTTATGGTCTTGTTGGTCTCGAGCTCTCTCCAAGCCGCTGAGGGACAGGGGCAGAATGAGCATCGGGGTGCTGTCCTACGAGACTATTGTGTCGCCTGCCACAACGAACAATTACGAACCGCTGGTCTAGTTCTTGAGACGAGCGATCTTGATCCTGAGCGCATTGAAGATAATTTAGAGACTTGGGAGAAAGTTTTACGCAAGGTATCCACTGGACAAATGCCTCCTGCCGGTCGTCCAAGACCAGGAGATGCTGATCGTCTGAAATTTTCACGGGAATTAACACAAGCTCTTGACCAAGTCGTTAATGCTAGCCCTGATCCGGGACGCCCTGCTGTTCATCGTTTGAATCGCACCGAGTACGTAAATTCGATTCGCGATCTGTTAAACCTTGAGGTTGATGGTCGTGCGCTTCTGCCACCAGATGATTCTGGATTTGGCTTTGATAATAATGCGGATGTGTTGTCTATGTCGCCGGCATTATTGGACCGATATATGGCGGCAGCGACGAAGATTAGTCGGTTAGCACTGGGAGATCCGACAGTGAGTCCGGTTATTGCGAGATACGATGTTCCGCGTCGGTTAAGGCAGGAAGGGCGAATGAGTGAGCGACTCAGTTTTGGGTCGCGGGGTGGCTTTGCAGTTCGGCATGCCTTTCCTCTTGATGGCGAGTATTTATTTAAGGTTCGATTGGGGCGCGTAGGTGAGTATGGAATTAATGGCCTAGATCGAGGTGATAAACTTGAGATTCGATTAGATCGTTCACTGCTCAAGAGTTTTACAGTAGGGGGCGTTGAAGAACTGAAAGGTTTGATTTATGACAATCAGGAACCTATTCCTCTTAATCGTCCTGATCTGTTGAGAAGAAAGATTTATGAGAATTCAGCAGATGATGACCTAGAGGTTCGCCTCCAGGTTCAAGCTGGAACTCGAACAGTTGGTGTTTCTTTTGAGAATTATGCGGGTGTCCCGGAAGGCTTGGGTCGAGTGGCTGGAGGGCCCACCGTTGGTTCTTTGGAAATTAGGGGCCCCTTTAATGGACAAGTGCCTGAGCGCACAGATAGTCGCGACAGGATATTCCTTTGCTATCCGGAAAGTCTTGGTGAGGAGAAAATTTGTGCTCAGCAGATTCTGTCGTCCTTGGCGAGACGGGCGTTTCGACGTCCGGTCTCTGTTGATGACGTAGGCGATTTGCTGTCCTTTTATCACCAAGAACGACTTGGTGGCTCTTTTGAGAGTGGAATTCAAGTTGCTCTTGAACGCTTATTAGTTGATCCCGAATTTTTATTTCGTATCGAACATGACCCTTCTGGATTAGCACCGGGGAGCGTTTATCCCTTGAGTGACGTTGAGCTGGCATCGCGGCTATCGTTTTTTTTGTGGAACACTCTTCCAGACGACGAGCTTCTAGCTGTAGCTGAGGCGGGGCAGTTACACGATGAAAAGGTGCTTGAAAAGCAGATAGCTCGCATGTTGAGTGATGCCAAGGCTACAGAAATGATTAAAGATTTTGCGAGTCAGTGGTTGTTGACTCGTAATGTACGTTTTTCAGAGCCTGATCGAGCACTGTTCCCGTCTTTTGATGAAAACCTTCGGCGGGGATTGGCTAATGAGACTGAGTTGCTGTTTGCGGACCAGTTCAAATCAGATCAGAGTGTCTTAAATCTTCTCCGGGCGGATTACACTTTTCTCAATTCGAGACTGGCTAGACATTATGGGATTGATAATGTGTATGGGAATCATTTTCGTAAAGTTGCGTTAAAGGATTCACGCAGGCATGGTTTGTTTGGTCACGGTAGCATTTTGACTGTTACATCCTATCCGAACAGGACATCTCCCGTGCTTCGTGGGAAATGGGTTTTAGAAAATATTCTAGGAGCTCCACCGCCACCCCCACCACCGGATGTTCCATCCTTAGAAGAGGAGAATCGTGATAGTCCTTCGACGGTCCGAGAACGGCTTGAGCGACATCGCGCGAATCCGGTTTGTGCTAGCTGTCACGCTCGAATGGATCCTCTTGGATTTGCGCTTGAAAATTTTGATGCGGTGGGGCGCTGGCGTGAGGTAGATGGAGGTGTGAAAATTGACGCAAGCGCGCGATTGTTAGACGGGGCGAGAATAGAGGGGCCAGTGGAGTTTCGGGAGGCACTGCTAGGTCGCCAAGAAGAATTTGTGACAACGGTGACAGAGAAGTTACTCACGTATGCGCTTGGTCGAGGGGTAAGTTACGGTGACGCCTCTTATATCCGTACGATTGTGCGAGATGCAGCGATGTTCGAATATAAATGGTCAAGTCTTTTGACGGGGATTGTTAAAAGTGTGCCGTTTCAGATGAGAAGGGTTCCGCAGTCATGATAATAACTAAGAGACATATGCCGCGAAGAAGTTTCCTTCGCGGTATCGGCGCGACAATCGCATTGCCTCTTCTTGACGATATGGTGCCGGCGATGACAGCAATGAGCAGAACTGCTGCGTCTCCGATAAAAAGACTAGGTTTCTTTTATGTACCAAACGGAATGGCTATGAAATACTGGTTGCCGGATTTAGAGGGGCCACGATTTCATCTTCCCCGAACATTAGAACCGTTGATCGCGTACAAGGATCAGCTTGCAGTGTTAAGTGGGCTCGCAGCGATGGAGGCATATCCGCACCCAGGGGAGGGTGGTGGAGATCATGCAAGGGCAGCAGGGACTTATTTGACGGGAATGCATATAAAGCGAACATCTGCGGCGGATGTGCAGGCGGGTATTTCGGCGGATCAGATTGCCGCACAAGAGCTGGGGAAAGAGACTCAGTTGGGTTCCCTTGAGCTTGCGTTGGAGTCCGTTGAATTACTTGGTGCCTGCGATGGGACCTATGCGTGTGCGTATACGAACACGATCGCATGGCGGACGCCTAGTACGCCTTTGCCAATGGCGAATGATCCGAGAGCTGTTTTTGAACGAATGTTTGGAACTGCTGCGAGTACAGATCCTGAGGCACGGATACAGAGAATTCAAAGGGATAAGAGCATACTTGATTCGGTCACGGACAAAGCTAAGAGGTTGAACGGAAGGATCGCGGCGACTGATCGAGCTAAACTTGGCGAGTATTTAGAGTCCGTACGCGATGTGGAGAGGCGTATCCAAAAAGCGGAAGAACAAAGTGGTCGCGAGGTGCCTCTCTTTCAGCAGCCAGCTGGAATTCCACAGGCCTTTGATGAGCATGCGAAATTAATGTTTGATTTGCTCGCACTTGCATATCAGACTGATCTTACGCGTGTTAGCACCTTTATGCTTGGTCGGGAGGTTAGCAGTCGCCCTTATCCAGAGATTGGAATTTCTGATTCTCATCATCCTCTTTCACATCATGAGAATGATGCCCGGAAAATTGATGACTTAGGCAAGCTAAATCGATTTCATGTGGAACAGTTTGCTTATTTGGCTGACAAGTTAGCTGGGATTTCTGATGGAGACGGGTCCTTGCTTGATCACTCGATGCTAGTTTATGGTGCGGGAATTAGTGACAGTAACACGCACTTTCATGACAATCTTCCCATTGCGGTGCTGGGTGGTCGCAGCGTAGGTCTCTCTCCGGTGGGCCATGTGAAATTTGCAAATAATATGCCAGTGACTAATCTTTGGCTTACTCTCCTCGATAAAATGGGTGTTCCTGCTGAGAAGCTAGGTGATAGTACTGGCCGTCTCAATTACTTGTCAGATTTGTAGCGTTGATACGATGCCGAAGGAAGTTTTATACTTATGAGCGAACATCAAGTCTTATTCCCTACTTGGGAGGTGTATTGTGAGAAATCAGTGTTTAAGATTTAAAACGGTGACGGGCGCAGCCATCTGTGCTGTTTTGGCGCTTGTTTTGATGGCATCCTTATCGGTGTCAGCAGAGACAACTGGCGCTGTGGGTGAGGATTTGACATTCACCAAGGATGTTTTGCCTATTTTTCAGCGGAGCTGCCAGAGTTGTCATCGGCCTGGCGCTATTGCACCTATGTCGCTGATTTCCTATGAGGACGTTCGACCGTGGGCGCGATCGATTAAACGATATGTCGAGACGCGCGAGATGCCGCCCTGGTACGTTGACAGAAGGATTGGTATTCAGGACTTTAAAGATGACCCATCTTTGACGGATGAGGAAATCGCAACGATACAGCAATGGGTTGAAAGTGGTGCGCTGAAAGGAAACCCGGAGGACGCCCCCCCGCCACGAGAGTTTATGGGGCCGAATGAATGGCGAATTGGTGAGCCAGATATGATTGTGTCTATGCCGGAACCGTATATGTTGCCTGCAGAGGGTCCGGATGCGTTCCCTAACGTATTCGCAGATTCTGGGTTAACCACGGATCGATACATAAAGGCGGTAGAGGTAAAGCCGGCCCCAGATAGTTTGGAGGTCGTGCATCATGTTGTGACGACCATGACAGAGTTTGATGAAACCCTTGCAAAAGGTAATTTTCTCAACGAATATGCTGTTGGTAAAAACGGAGATATTTTTGACGATAATACGGGGCGTCTGATTAAAGCTGGAACTCAGATTCGGTTTGGTTTGCACCTGCATCCTTACGGTGAGGAAATTCCAGTGATGGTTCATGTCGGGCTAAAGTTGTATCCGGAAGGCTATGTGCCAAAATATCAGTTGGTTAGTCAGCACATGGGCGATGATGACGATCTCTTGATCCCAGCCGGTGAAAAGGGAGTTCGCACAGATGGATATACGATGCTTACGAAACCAGCGGTAGTTACGGCATTTCAACCGCACTTGCACACACGAGGGCAAGCTCAGTGCATTGAGGCAATCATTCCTCAGACCGATGAGGAAGGAAACGTTCTTGAAGAGTCCACAGGAAATGCCCCGGCACCGTTAATGCATCAGTTGACCCTAAACTGTGTTCCGCAGTGGAGGTTTAATTGGCATCTTGTTTATAACTATTCAGAGGATGCGGCGCCTGTGTTGCCTCCCGGAACAATTATCCACATATCTACGTGGCACGATAATTCTGAAACGCTTCGCGTAAATCCCGATCATCGAAATAATGTTGTCTATGGCCAGCGGACAATTGATGAGATGTCTTTTGCATGGGTGAGTTACTACTATATTGATGACGACGAATATAAAAAGAGGGTGGCCGCTAAAAAGGTCATGGAAGCAAACAATTAAAAACTCATCATGTGATTGGGATTTAATTTATTGGATTGGACTTAAATGCGCACTTTGATCGTTGGAGGAATAGCCGCCGGCTTCCTGGTTTTATGGTCGGGAAACGTTTCGGTTCAAGAGATTGATATTTCTGACACTCAAATCCAGTACAACCGTGGGCAAAATGTTGCTCCCATTTTTGAGGGATGGGTTCGCAATCCTGACGGAACTATTGATTTCTGGTTTGGGTATCTCAATAGGAATTGGGAGCAGGTGCTGCACATCCCGGTAGGTCCAGAAAATAGCATTGAACCTTTTGGTCCAGATGGAGGGCAGCCGACGGTATTTGTGCCTCGCCGTAGAGTCGGACGCGCCGTCCAAAGACGAGAATCGATGGTGTTTAGTGTCCGGGTGCCTGCGACCTGGACGGCTGAAGACGAGCTCGTATGGGCAGTTACGGCGAATGGGAAGCCCGATCGGGCAATTGCGCTTTTTCTTCCGATTTACGAGCTTGTTGGGCCGCGGGCATCGAACCAACCACCCACTATTGAAGTATCTGCCGAATCTAGTAAAATCGAGCTTTCCGGAGCAGCGACTCTTTTCTCGTCGGTGAACGATGACGGTTTGCCGCATCGTCGACGGGGCTCAGCGAATGTGCGGTGGGTGCATTATCGAGGCGAAGGAAGTGTTGATTTTTCTCCCACACAAACTGCCTTTCCAGAGGGTGAAGAGGTGATTGATGATTTGTCTCTCACGACGACGGCGAAATTTAGTAATGCCGGCGAATTCACTCTGCGTGCTATCGCTTATGATGGAGATATGTCCAGTGCGGAGAACGTCGTGGTTCAGGTGACTGAATAGCGTAGTAGGAATGCAGAAAAGCGATGTTTTCTGTTAGTTCTGTTGTGTCCCTCGATTCAAAAGAATAACGCCTCCACCCCCTTGGGATCGACGAATGCCAGTTGGCAGAGGTCCCACTGCAATAACGACGAGATTACCATAGACTGCTACGTCGCGAACGGGCTCCGAGTGTCGGTAGCTGGCAGCGACTGTGGGTACTAAAGGATTGTTTAAATCAACGACCAGTAGACCCATCTTGCCATCTGCGACATAAGCGTGATTGTCTGATAGGACCGCACGATGAGCGCCTCCTGGTGTTCCATAGTTTGAACGATGTGTCGGTGCCGTTGGATTCGAGATGTCGTAAATTTGCAGTGTGCCTTTTCCCACCAAGAGAGCTAAATCATCCTCGATCTCGACAATTCGTGGACCGTCTGCAGATTGAATTGCAGAGAGGGGTTCCCACGAATCTCGTTCCTGTAAGTCGATTACATAAAATCCAGACGGGTCATCAACAGCGTAGCCAATAGTGCCAGAGGCGGCTACATCTCGACCGTACCCGTCTAGATACACCGAGCCTATGGAAGTGGGTGTCTCTGGGTCTGTGATGTCAACTAAGTCGACTCCTGACATGTGATCAGCTAGAAGAGCAGTAGCGCCAGAAATTTCAACGTCCTTGGCTTGGCCTGGCGTTTTGACAGAACCGATAAGTTCAGGGTTTATGGGGTCTGAGATATCAAGAATACCTAGGCCGAAGAAATCAGCCGCGACATAGACATGAGTTCCAATGATTGAAAAATCCCAAATTTTCTCTGGGAATTCATAAGAGGAAAGTCGCTGAGGAGAATCGAGTTTTGAAATATCAAAGATTGTCAGGGTTGCTTCTGCTGCGATAAAGAGTTTGCTGTCCTCTAATTGAACTAAATCGGCTGGAACTTCAAGGTGAATAATTTCATGAAAATCTTGAGCTTGAATAATCTGAGAGAGAGAGCTTACAAAAACAAAGACTGTTGCAATGAAAGTCCGCTTGAAGAAGATGTGCCGCCTCATTGGTTTTCCGTCCTTGCGATTCGGTAAAGGGCTGATTGAGTGCGAATAAAAAGGTTGCCGCGCACAATAGCGGGAGTCGCGAGTGTCATTTCATTTAAGGAATTTGTGTGAACGATTTCAAATTCCTCGCCAGCTTTTATCACGTAAGTATCGCCTGCCTCGCTTAAGGCAAAGACCTTTCCGTTGTAACCCCACGGAGAGGCAGAGAAACCGCTTCCGACCTTTAGTCGCTGTCGCCCATAAATTTCCTGTCCTGTTTGAGCGTCATGTGCGATCAATAGTCCTCGATCTAAGAGAGTGTAATATTGGCCTCTATAGACAAGTGCGGAGGTGTTGTAAGTCCCTAAGAGCGGATATGCCCATGCGACGTACTCCGAAGAAACTCTATTACCGGGAAATCGCGTCGACCAACTGGCATTCTCATCGGCCCAGAGTGAAATATCTCCCTCTGCACCAGGGTGTATCGCGTAGACGGGACGAAGAGCGCCACCTGGATATCCTGAGCTAATGTAGACCAAGCCATTTGCGATAAAGGGAGAAGGGGTGGTCAGGTTAGACATGCCATACAGCTCCCATAGAAGCTGTCCGTCTAGGTCGTAGGATCGCACTCCGTCGGTTCCTACAGTAACGATTTCAGTCCGAATACGATTCTCCCAGACAACCGGAGTCGACCAATTATTTCCACGTTCCTCGCGATCGATTCTCCAAAGTTCACGCCCTGTGTGTTTGTCTAAGGCCACCATGAAGGAAGCAGTTGTGTTGTCATTAACAATAAATAATCGATCTCCGTGAAGGGCTGGCGAAGCGGCCGTTCCAAGTTCGATAAGTGTGTTGAAGGACCCAATGTTCTTGGTCCAGATAACGTCTCCACTCATGTCTAGGGCAGCAATAAGTCCGACGCTTCCAAAGTAGACAAATAAATGTTCGCCGTCAGTGACAGGTGTTTCAGAAGCGTAACTGTTCTTGATGTGGCGACGGAGTTCTGGAAGCTCTCGGAAGAGCTCCCGTTCCCAGAGGATTTTTCCATCATCAAAATTGAGTGCGTACACCATCCAGCGATGCATGCCGTTTGCACTTATATGGTCGTGCTCATCGTAAAGGCCAGGAACCGGAACAGCTTCGGCGTCAGTGCTGACAGCAGAAGTTAAGAAAATTCTGTCATTCCAAACAACGGGTGAACTCCAACCAAGGCCTGGAACCGATTGTTTCCAGATCACATTTTTTGTGTCACTCCATACGTCAGGAAGACGGGGATCGTCTGGGACGGCACCTGCATTTGGGCCTCTGAATTTCTCCCACTGGTTGTCTTGAGCTACCGTTTCAGTCGCATTTACGAAAAGAATGGATAAAAGATAAGCGAGTATTAAAGCAAGAGACATCAAACCCCCAAACTCGTATAAATTAAACTCCCGAGAATGTCTTTAGCTTACACATAAAGTGTGACTATATAGTGTCGCTGAGTATTGCGAAAGCGCCTTGGTTCTGAGTAAAAAAGTAAAAGGTGCACTAGTCGCACCGTGTGGTGACGGCTTGTTCTACTCGTTGGTCCGTGGTTTGCAAATTGTGGAACGAATCTACTATGACATCCAAAACATGTACTCGAAGCATGCTGGGGTCTCTGGCTGGATTACCGCATAGCATTACCCGCTCGCCAATCGTCAAGGAATCAACAGGATCTTCGCCCCGGGAGAGCGGTTTTGAACCTCGCCACTCCGCGAGCCAAGTAGAGGTGTTGTCCTGCAGATCCGTGACCTTTACATGGAAAATGGAGTGAGGTCGACCAATCGATAGCAAAACAATCTCACCCTCTAGAGAGATTAACTCTTCATCGTTATAAATTTCGGCTGTCGGGTGGTGCGCTGTCGTTAAG
>Ga0310344_10003858_pt1 | contig 11151 bp, 10 predicted proteins | sample HC15DNA20200_MG_FD_203801 | JGI IMG/M metagenome (GOLD analysis project Ga0310344, IMG submission 203801) | Marine microbial communities from station ALOHA, North Pacific Subtropical Gyre - HC15-DNA-20-200_MG | ecosystem: Environmental > Aquatic > Marine > Oceanic | place: Pacific Ocean: North... | reverse complement strand
CTAAGAGATATCCACATGAACTTAGTGGAGGAATGAAGCAACGTGTGCTGATAGCAATGTCACTAGTATTGAATCCTTCTCTAATTATCCTTGATGAGCCGACTTCTGCACTAGATGTAAGTATACAAGCTCAAATAATGAATCTTCTTAAGACACTAAAAAAAGATCTCGGTATCTCATTCATATTCATTACGCACGATATAGCATTAGCTAGCGACATATCAGACAAAGTTGCGGTGATGTATGCTGGTGAGATAGTCGAGATTGGGACGTCTGAACAAATATTCAACGATCCTAAACATCCCTATACAAATAAACTTCTAAAAAGTTTACCTAATCTGCAATCTGCAGATAAACCAACATTCATACCAGGTGCCCCTCCTGATATGACGTCACCACCTAATGGGTGTAGATTCCATCCACGCTGTGACAAAGCATTAGAAAAATGTAGTGCCACACCTCCTAATTATTTCCCACTGCCAGATGGACAAGTTGTACATTGCTGGCTTAGTGAATCCCTATAATGAGACAACTACTACAAATAACAGACCTAAAAATCTACTACAAGGCTCGCAGAGGGCTACTCGGATCTACTGATATAAAAGCAGTAGACGGCGTATCAATAGATATTGATAGAGGCCAAACAATATCTATAGTTGGTGAATCTGGCAGTGGCAAAACCACTTTAGGTAAGGCCATCTTAAAACTATTACCCTTAACAGGTGGCGAAATAACCCTAGATGGGGAGAATATAAATCTTATAACCTCAAAAGATATCAAAAAATTCAGGCTGAAAGTACAGGGAGTATTCCAAGACCCATATTCAAGTCTAAACTCATACATGAATGTGGGCCAGATACTTAGAGAGCCACTTGGTGTACATGGAGTCGGGGATAAATCAGAACAAGACTATCTGGTAGAGCAAGCGTTAGAAAATGTTAAGTTAACCCACCAAGAGGACTTACAATCTAAATACCCTCACATGTTGTCAGGTGGTCAAAGGCAGAGGATAGGATTAGCCAGAGCACTAATTCTAAAACCGGCATTGATAGTCGCAGACGAGCCCGTATCTATGATAGATGCATCCAGCAGGTCAGAGATCTTATATCTTATGCGAGATATACAGCAGAAACTTGGTACAACTTTCATTTTAATCACCCATGATATAGCAACTGCCAAACATTTCTCAGACAAAATAGCAGTTATGTATGCTGGGAAGATTGTGGAATACGGTGATCCAGCTCAAATCTTGGACAATCCACTACATCCATACACTAAAGCCCTGATAAGATCTATACCAAACCCAGACCCCAAAAATAGACTCACGGCAAGGGAAATCATACCAGGAGAACCTCCAAGTGCTTCTAGTCCCCCACCTGGCTGTAAGTTTCATCCGAGGTGCCCCCTATTCATCGATTCCGTATGTGATCTAATTGAACCTAGACACATATGGGCCGACGAAAATCATCAGGTATCTTGTCACCTTATAGATGCCAGTTAATACGCCATGCTAATTAGTCCAGCAGTATCCTGACCGAATCAGAAGCCCTCCTTGCTCTATCTCTAGCATCCTCTATTCCATGTCCTAGAGACAAAGCAACTCCCAAGCGCCTGTGACCATTGATAACAGGCTTCCCAAACAGCCTTATGTTAATTTCGGGATCCAGCAAGAGATCTCCCAATTTATCGAATCGAATATCATTTGAATCACCATACGCAACTAGTGCACAAGAAGCAGATGGACCTAGCTGATGTATTTGCGGCAATGGCAAACCAAGTATTGCCCTAATATGCAGAGCAAACTCAGAGTAATTTTGAGAAATCAGGGTGACCATGCCTGTATCATGAGGTCTCGGAGATACTTCACTGAATATAACCGTATCCCCCATAACGAAAAGCTCTACACCAAACAAACCCCAACCTCCCAACGCGGATGTAATATCTCTAGCTATATCCTGAGCTTTTGACAACACCTGTTCGTTCATTGGATGAGGTTGCCATGATTCTCTATAATCACCATCTATTTGCAGGTGCCCTATCGGATCACAAAAACTAGTACCAGACACACTTCTAATGGTCAGCAGAGTTATTTCATAGTCAAATTCTATAAACCCCTCAACAATAACTTTAGATGTATTTCCACGACCGTCCTTAACAGCCAAATCCCAAGCATGCTCAATTTCGTCGATGTTACTAGCTGTACTTTGACCGCGCCCCGATGAACTCATAACAGGCTTTATAACGCATGGGAATCCGATCTCTCCTGCTGCATCCTTAGTTTCCTCCAAAGATTCTGCAAACCTATAGTCTGAGGTTGGCAAGCCAAGTTGCTCAGCAGCCAACCGCCTTATACCTTCCCTATCCATCGTTAACCTAGTAGCCCGAGCGGTGGGAATTACGTTAACCCCTGTTCTTTCTAACTCTATTAGGGTATCGGTTGCGATAGCTTCTACTTCTGGCACAACAAAATGAGGTTGTTCCAAATTTATGACTTCGGCTAATGCATCACCATCCAACATAGAGATTACATGTGACCTGTGCGCAATTTGCATTGCAGGTGCATTTTCATATCTATCTACTGCTATTACTTCAATCCCTAGTCGCTGGGCTTCTATTGCCACTTCCTTGCCAAGCTCACCAGATCCAAGGAGCATTAATCTTGTAGACGATGATGAAAAGGGAGTTCCGATGATTACCATATATGTACCTCTCTAGATTATACGTTGTGGAACCAATTGTTTAGCCTTAAGACGAATCGTGTAAGAAACTATTTTACGAATTCTACATATAAGCATTATATTCTATATTGTGGATTCCGAGTTACTATTCCTGAGTAGTCATATATCGTATATAATACGGTGTCTTAATTAGCTTGATCCAAATAGAGGCAGAAGATAGGATTTTATAATATTGAACAAAAAGAAAACCGGATACCTAATAATGAATATTGGCACTCCATCAGAAGCTAGCATTAAGGGGCTTAGATCCTACTTTAAGGAGTTCCTGTCTGATCCTGATGTAATTGATACCAATCCACTTTTAAGATGGGCTATAGTAAATTTGATCGTTGTACCATTCAGACCCAAAAGAATACTTCCACAATACCAAAGTATTTGGACTGATAGAGGATCCCCACTATTGGCCTATTCACAAGATTTCATCACAAAGATCTCTTCTAAGAATGCTGATTTCGTTTTCGAACTAGGAATGAGATATGGTTCTCCATCAATAGAGGACGGCCTGCTAAAACTCCAAGAAGCCGGTGTGGATGAAATAATCTTATCCCCGATGTTCCCTCAATATGCGGAAGCGACATCTGGATCATGCATTAGAAAAGCTATTTCGTTAATAGAGGATAAGAATATAGGGATACCATATAGAATTAATGAATATTTTTACAAACATGATTTCTTCACAGATTGTCTAACAAAGTCTATCAAACAATCTAAAGCTTACGAAGAATGCGAGTTTCTACTATTCAGTTTCCATGGGTTGCCAGAGAGGCAAATCAAGAAAGGGGACAAATCCGGCATTTACTGTTTGAGAGAGAGTAACTGCTGTGAACAGAACTCTGAGTACAACTCTTTATGCTACAAGCATCACTGTTATGATACAGTCAAACGTGTTGTAGAAAAGCTCAAACCCGATAAACCATACGGAATATCATTCCAGAGTCGGTTTGGACTAGATGCATGGATCAAACCAAATACCACGGATGTGATAGAGGAACTACCTAGCAAGGGCATAAAGAATATAGCCGTCGTATGCCCAGCATTTGTTTTCGACTGTCTAGAGACGTTAGAAGAGATAGCAATAAGGAACAATGAGTTTTTCACTGACAAAGGCGGTGAAAAACTGCAACTAATACCTGCCTTGAATGACAGCGAGGAATGGGTAAGTGGATTTTATAAGCACCTATCTGAGACATTCAGATAATAGCCTGATTAAGGGCATGACCTATGGAATATCATAAGAAAAATTAAAGGATACGGTCAAATTTTAACAATGGGATCTAGAACATTCATATCAAGAATTAACAGAAGCAAAAAGGAGATAGCCAGAACAGTCGGGTTTTTCATCGTCCTTAGATCTTTACATGGTTTATCAATATTAGCCTTGGCATATTTCTTTGGGTGGGAGCTTCAAGACCTGAGGGAATTCGAAGTGTTCGGGTTCAGAGTCTATTTTCTAATATTAATCGTAGTAGCTATACTAGTTACTAGAAGATTCTATAAGATATACAGATGGTGGAATAAAGAACCGGAAGATTAGATAGGCATCCAAATTTATTCTTGAATGTTAGATTGCTCCGTATCCGATCGCTTCTGCTTCACCGGTATCTTCAGTATGAAAAGAGTACCTATTATCAGGACTACGACAAGTACTACCCTAGCATATGTAAGTCTATCAGGTATCCCCCATATAAGTGCGTATATGCTAAATATCCACATCATAACCCAAGCCCATATTTTAGCCACCATAGGCATGCCATTGCCAGCTAGATAATCTTTAACTGCAGAACCAAAAAGCCGATTGTTTATAATCATCTTATAGAATTTTTCAGAAGACCTCATAAAACAAGCGGCAGCGACTATCATAAACGGCGTAGTGGGTAACCCAGGAACTACAATACCTATTGCACCTAGTATAAAAGCAGCCAGACCAATAACAAACAATATCCACTTCAGTATTCTTCTAACCAATTTACCCCCAGGTTAATAACGAAACTTATTTCTACGATACCATATATAGAAATCTATTTGCTAGGCGATTTCCATTACCATAAGAAGTAATCACTTTAAATCTTTCACATATCTATCCAGTGAAAACAAACCCGATACAAAAAATATTATACTTGCCAGTAAGATTATGCTGACTGTCGCAGTTATTGTTGTAGCGACTACTGGTCCCAAGAATTCTGAACCCAGCCCAAGTATTAACATGCCAAATGGGCTTAGACCAAAAGCTATCATCCTAATACTGAGTACCCTTCCCTTTATGTGGTCCGGAGCTATCAGCTGCACAAATGTAAAATTACTAGTCATAAATATCTGAAAACAAAATCCTACACCGAAAAGTATCACCCGAGAAACAAAATAATCACGAGATATAGCAAAAAGGATTATTAAGAACCCAAGGGTTATGCTACCCGTTAGCATCAGGATTTTAACCGATTTTAGGTTATTTAGAGAGGCAATCGTTATAGATCCTGTTATAGACCCAGCTCCACTCATTGCACCCATCCAACCTAACCCAGCAGCACCTACTCCCAATACATCCCTAGCAAAAACTGGCAACAATGTCTGAAATGGCCAAGCGAAAACAGTGGCTGCCACGCCCATTAATATAAGCCCAAGCAAAACTGAGTGATCTCTGACATAAGCCAAACCCTCGATAATACTGCCTATTATAGAGTCACTGATGCTATGGACCTTTTCTGTTACAAAATACGGTTGTACTTTCATAAGCATTATTACAGACGGAATTAAAATAGAAGCAGATGTTGCGAAAGGAGTAACCATCCCATAAGAATTTATTAAATACCCAGCTATACCCGGTGCTACCATCTGACCTGCACTGAATATAGTCGTATATAATGCCACTGCGCTAGACATATACCCTCCAGGCACTAAATTGGAAACCAAGGAAGCCCTGGAAGGCATTGCGATCGCAAATGAAGAACCATGAATGAGTGTGAGAGCGAAAATATGCCAGAGTTCTACTTTATCTGTGATCAACAAGATTACTAGGGGAAATATTGTCAAGAAGCTAACTATATCAGAAACAATCAGTATAAACTTGCGCTCCATCCTATCTGCTATAACACCCCCATACAGAGAAAGCCCAAGAGTGGGGAGTAAGCCTATAGCGTTAATAGAAGTCACCATGAACGCCGAGTCTGTAATATCTAGCACCAGCCAACCTCGGGCAATTGTAGACATGAAAAAAGATACTATGGAAGCAAGAGATGCAAACCAGAAGAACCTAAACGGTACATATTTGAATGATCTTAATGGACCCCTAGACAGTCCACCTTCTTCTTCACACCCCAATTAAAACACACCTTTTTCTTCTTTCGATCATCTCTATACATTTTGAAGCTAGATTATAAAGCATATGCAATTGTGTATCCATTTACTCATAAAGCCATTATTCCACATATAATGTGCAAGATTCAGTATATTCGACTCGATACGTCAGATGATCCCTAAGGTATAATCCAACAATGACGACTAAATCTATTTCAAAGGTAAAATCAATCACACTATATCTAATATTATTTGCTACTTTCGTCATAGTTCAATCTTGTGGAAACAACTCAGGCTCTTCAAGCGGTATATCAAATGTGGAATCACTAGGGAAAGTAGGTTCCAAGGCAGGGGAAATACAAGGTATAGAAAATTGGATCAACTCTAAACCACTGAATCTAGCTGATTTAGATGGCAAAGTAGCACTCATAGATTTCTGGACATATAGCTGTGTGAATTGTATACGGACATTACCATACCTGAAGCAATGGCATGAGAAATATGCAGACCACGGCCTTATTATTATAGGTGTACACTCACCGGAATTTAACTTCGAAGCCAGTGTCGACAACCTACAGTCTGCTGTGGATGAGTTTGGTATCGAATGGGCTATCGCTCAAGACAACGAATTCGAAACATGGAAAGCCTTTGGCAACAGGTTCTGGCCGGCCAAGTATCTTATTGATAAACAGGGAATAATTAGGTATACACATTTTGGCGAAGGTGAATATCACGATACAGAAATGGCAATACGAATGTGGCTTGATGATGCCGGACATGACATGTCAAATATAAATATAAGCAATGACTTTGGACCAATTCAGCATAAACTAGCACTATCCAGAAACATTGAGAAAAGGCAAACAAGAGAACTATTTGCAGGCCTGAAGTTCAATTTAAGGGCACGTCCTCCATACATGGTTCAAACAGAAATGTATGAAAATCCCCCAGATAGCTTAATTATGTTAGAAGACCCAGGTGAACATCTCAATCATTTCCTCTATTTTCATGGAATGTGGTCAAATGGTGTTGAGGCTGTTAAACATGGCAGGAGGACCAATGACCTAGAAGATTACGTTGCTATCAAATTTGTTGCCACAAGCGCTAACGTAGTTCTAGGCTACACTACTCAAGATTATCGAGTATATGCGACTATAAATGAAAGTCCGATAGAAATAGAAAACCGAGGATCAGACATCAAGGAAGACGAGAACGGGCAAACGTATTTACTAATAGATTCAAGCAGGATGTATAACATTATGCAATCGTCCGATTACTTAGAACGCTCGTTACAGTTAAAGTCTAATGCACAAGATTTCTCAGTCTTCTCGTTCTCTTTTGGATCTTATCCTGAAGGTCCGTAGAAAAATAATGCATGCGATATACAATATTAACTACAGAGGTGAATCATGGTTATGGAAGAAGAGCTATCTCCCCATGATGGAGAGGAACTAACATCAAACATAAGAGTAGCAATTAAACAATCTCCAATGTCCACCAACTTAGGCTTTGTCCACATGAATAAGATACGCGGTCTGCGTTGGGATAACACTTTGGCCGGAACAATGAAGCGCACCAGAATTTTCCCATACGGATTCGTAGATTGCAATGACATTGTGGACGGAGAAGTCGGGCATTCCTGCTTCCGTGGATCCAAATCTCATTCTATAAAAGTCTGTATTATCAGAAAGTACACCAAAGATTCTGTTTACAATCTATTAGTTGAACCACTTGGACTAAAACCAAGAAATCTAAACGAACTCCGGGACTATATCCAATATAGATGGGAAGATTAAAACTCCATAAAGAAGATAATTGCAGTACTAGGTATATAGGTAATAGCGATACTTAGCTGTCGTTACTGTATAATCAAATGCAGTCACTAACCGATACAAGTCCGTCCTGGAGGTATCTCTGAATCAAAATAAAAATAAACCCAGAATATTCTATGGGTGGTATATAGTAGGCGCAAGTATCCTGGTAAATTCATACTTAGGTATGGCCATATGGCAAGGTTTCACAGCATTTTTCCTACCAATATTACGCGATTTCGGAGTATCCAGAACTTTACTTTCTGGTGCATTCTCTATTCGACAAATAGAGAATGGATTCTTATCCCCGCTTGTAGGATATCTGGTAGACAGAACTAGCCCAAGGAAAGTTATACTGGGCGGGGTCATATTAGCAGGATTAGGACTGATATTAACTGGACTTTCTCAAAACATCTGGACTTTCTATCTGGCATTCATACTTATGTCAGCAGGAGTCAGTGGAGCATCTCACGGAGTCTCATGGTCTGTTATGGTTACCAGATGGTTCAACAGACTGAGAGGGCGAGCAACAGGACTGACTTTCATGGGCGGAGCTTTCGGAGGTCCTGGTTTGATATTAATAGCCCAACTACTAGAGTCTTATGGATGGCGCTCCTCGGTTATCATACTAGGCCTTGGGTTGTGGATTATATGCATACCGTTATCATTAATAGCTAGATCACGACCAGAAGACTATGGATATTTACCTGATGGAGACACAGAATCGGATAACTCGTCAAATCACAGTACGGATATATTAGAATCAGCAGACGCTCCATTAACACTCAAACAGGCAATCACCGGAAAAAATTTCTGGGGTCTGATTGCAATGCTCGGAGCCCAATCCATAAGTATAGGCGGGCTGTTAGCACATCAAATCGCATATTTGGAAGGTATTGGCTTTAGCACAACTCTGGCTGCTTCAACGATTGGTGTATATTTTGGTGTCAGTGCAGTTGGAAGATTTGTTGTAGGCTTTCTAACCGATTGGACTGATTGGAGACGGGTATTTATCGTCATGATTCTGGGGCAGGCTATTGGCATGCTAATACTAGCTAATGCATCTAACTACTCTATAGCAATACTAGCGTCATGCATCATGGGTTTCAGCCACGGAATGATGGTCCCCATAAGATTCATAATAAGTGGTAAATTGTTTGGATCCAAGAATTTAGGAGCTATCTGGGGCACAGTTGACGGCATAACTGTCGGTTTCGGAGTTTTTGGTCCTATATTCTTAGGCTGGACATTCGATAATTTTGGAACCTATGTTCCTGCACTTTACGTACTTTCATTGATTTTGTTTACAGCCATTCCTACTCTAATAGCAGTTTTTGGTAACCCTAAAAACTCTAATGCTAACTCGGGTTAATCTCTCTATCCATAACTTCGGGGTTCTCAGTATATTGTTGTTGTCGATTAGGAACAGTTATACCAACAAGTAGTAACGCCCCTAAGGCATTAACTACAGCAAGCACAAGAAATGCAAACTGATATGAACCAGACGTATCGAAGATAATGCCGGCGAATATAGGAGCTATCAGAACTGACAAACTGCTTACCGGATCCATAAGACCAGCAAGCCTTGAGAAATTTTGTCTACCAAATACCTCAGCACGTAAGACGGTCATTAATGTGCCACGTGTACCGAAAGCAATGCCAAATATAGTTGCAAATATCATTACTTCAGCATTGGTGTCCGCAAACGCAAGTATCATAACTGCTATTCCTTGAAATATAAAAGCTGCCGCAGTAATCTTCTTAGTGCCCAAGAAATCTCCAAGAAAACCTCCAGCCAATCTACCAAAAGCTGAAATGACTAGTGTATATGAAACTATACCTGCAGCTGCTAATTCTGGAATCCCTATGTCTACCAGGGCAGGTATCTGATGTACCTGCAATGCTCCCCAAGCAGTAATACCAGCTGAATGTGCAAACCCTAGAAACCAGAAATTCCGACTTTTCAGTGCGTTAAGTATGGATTCATTTACATATACGTCTTGAGCGTCATTCCCATTATCGATTTCTTCTCCCGGTTGGGCTCCATCTGGCAAATATCCATAGTCCTCTGGATGAGCATGCATCATTAAGGCTATAGGTACCCCAAGCACGATAACTAAGAAACCTACTCCAATTGTAGTTTCCCGCCAACCTAGGTTGAGTATAGACCAGGCAAATACTGGAACTAGTAATGCTCCTATACTTCCACCAAGTTGATATATAGCAATGGCCCTTCCTCTCCATTTATCAAACCAATTCACTAGTACGGTAACTATTGGTAGAAAACCAGCAACACTCTGACCTAAAGTCACCATTAGAAACGCGCCATAAAACTGGTATATGTTTTGGCATAGTCCTATTGCAATAAACCCCAATCCAAAGATAATCCAACCGGTGACCATATAGGGCCTTGGGCCCATCCAATGAATCAGATACCCCTCTAATGGCCCAGTTAAACCACCTTCTAAGCGTCTTAGGGAAAAAGCCACTGAAACTGCAGTTCTAGTTGTTTCGAATTCTCTTATTATAGGCAAAACTAGAGCTTGGGCACCAATGTTGAAAAAGGCAGACTGTATAGTACTTGCCAAAGTTGAGACAGCGACAATCCACCAACCGTAAAATATCCCAGACCTGTATTCACCCTGTGATTTACGCGGAGGTGGGTCTTCTTCGTTTTCTACGATACTACCAGATTCTCCTGAGTCCAATTTTCTCTATATCTCCTAAACATATCAGAAAGTTTACGATTTATCATAAGAGCGTATTCTCAGTTTCCGAAATCAAGTATGATACATCTATATGTTAACATATATTAGGGCTGGCCATTATAGACTATACCGCCAATTTGTTGATATTTTCTGTCAAGGACAACCTGTAAAGTGACATGCTGCGATTTGGAAATAGATAAGAATGGCAACCACCTATGCCCGACTTGCCAACACAGACTCGGTATGTATCATCTTGACGGCACATTAATATCGATTGGAACTATTATACCCTCTGGCTTAGCCGTCCCAAGCGTAGATCATTACCACATGTGCCCTAATTGCAATTGGCATCAAGATAACAATATGATTACTAAGTGAAAGCCATCTACTAACAAAACAACACTCGTAATATGACCTCAATATAGACCTAGAATAGGCAGATGGTCCGACAAACAGAGTCGAATATTCTTACAATCTCTTAAGGCCAGTACGGTATCTGTCCGCGCTTCTTATATAACTGGATGCTAGGCCTGTCGCCATTCGCCGCTGGGCCTCGGTGACGGGGCCTTTCGGGCGAGCAGGAGATCCCAGCATGAGGGTGTT
>Ga0310344_10003857_pt1 | contig 11153 bp, 17 predicted proteins | sample HC15DNA20200_MG_FD_203801 | JGI IMG/M metagenome (GOLD analysis project Ga0310344, IMG submission 203801) | Marine microbial communities from station ALOHA, North Pacific Subtropical Gyre - HC15-DNA-20-200_MG | ecosystem: Environmental > Aquatic > Marine > Oceanic | place: Pacific Ocean: North... | reverse complement strand
GCAGTACCACGATAGGTACTCTATGTTCTGCCTCTGTCTCTGCCTGTTCCATAGCTGAGTGTAACCATTTGGGTAGAGTCTTTCGATGCTTGACCTCGATGCTCCACCTTGGATGCTCAACATCTCGACGCGACTCACCATTGCAACCAGTTCTCTCACCACCTAGTAGCTTGGCAACCATGCGTTCACAATGCTTCCACGTTGTCATGGTATAGCCTTGCCTAATGCTGTACTCTTTGCGTATGCCTGACATCTATTGCTCCAGTCTGAGACTGTCTCTCCATCCTTTCGGTTGAGTCCCATCTTCTCTAACTGTAGTTTAAATGCTTCGGGTATGCTCATAGTCTTTCCATCAATATTCATAGTGCTATACTGTACGGTATAACATCGGCTACATAATTGGTACATCTCGTTTATCTGTGTCGCATCCCTTCCGCAGTTGTCGCATCTCATGTAGTATCTCCCTTTTTTCCTGCTCCATTTCTTTATGGAACTCTTGCATTGTTAAGCGATCACTTTCCAAACGCCTCTCTTCGTACTCCTCCATGATAGCAGGGTAATCCTCTTTAGGAAGAGTCTTTACTGGCGCAGGTCTTTTTGGTGGGTTCCAGTAAGGATCTTTTGATTTCCCAGATCTCTGTAGAAACAAATCATCTGGTACAGCACTAAATCCTAGACCACCTGTCTGTTCATCTGCTGATTTTAATGGCATTGATATTACCTCGATTGATATTTCCTTTCCTATAGGGAATGGATGTGTTGTTTGTCTTTCGGAACCGTTGTATTTTTGCAACTTAAAGTACACATTAAAGATTGCCTCTCTCGCTTTCTCTTTATTTGCCTTGCTTTCTGGCAGTTTATTTACTGCTTCAATGCAATCAAGACAGGTATTAAGATAGAAATCTATAGGCACACCTGATGCACCCTTGGTTTTCTTTATTTCTATGACGCATCTTTCAAAACAATTCTCTGCTTTTTTAACTAACCTATTTAACTGACTCATATATTATAACACATAACCTTTAACTTATTGATTTAAAAAGCCTAATATTATACCACAAATCTAACCATTTGTCAAGCATTAATCTTGACACCTTATGAGAGGATTAATCTTGCCCCCTATAGAGACAATAAACCTTCCTATAGAGAGCAATCTTGTATGCGAAATACCCTTTGCAAAATTATCCTTTAATATCAAAGGCTTATTGCTTATGTGTTATAATAGTAAGAGGAATACCCTTTATGGATTATTCAGACAAACTTTCCAGAAAGAATAAACGATACAAGAGACGTAACCTAGTAGCTAAAGATAACAAATACTTTAGCAGATCATTTACTCCTAAAGTTAAATACTCTAGGAAGTCGAAGCATCCTAACGCGACCCCATAGCTTCCTTGTAACCATCATCTGAACCATCTGCGTAACCTTCTTGATAAGCACTGTCACGAGCTACCAACACCTCGTTCTCGCAAGTATTAAAGGGGATTAGTATAAACTCTTCTCCAACAATTCCTCTAGCTATTTCCCTTTCAATTCCTTTTCCCTCATGTGCAACCTGACATACTGTATAGTGATCCTTGCCTACCTCTGGATCGTGCCATAATCTAACCTTGATTCCTCCACCCCAACCTGCACAATAAGATGTATACCCTGAGTTCTTAGTTCCAAGCCTTGAAACGTCTTTCGGTCTATCGCCCCTCACAAATCCATAAAAATGTGCCATGATTAATCTCCTTTTTTGTTGTAGCAGTCCTGACAAATGTCACCATCATCTTCGGGAATACACTCGCGCTCGTCCATTAACTGACCGCAATTTTTACAATTTGTACTGTGTTTTTCAACCCAGTTAAAACTCATGATTAATCTCCTTTTGGTATATCTTCTATAGCCCACTCCGCAAGACAGTGACCTATTGTTTGATGTATGATCTCTGATAGAGGTTCTTTTAAACTCATCATAAATTTCACACACTGATCGTCAGTCCAGTCTGGACACAGACCTTTAATCTCCTCCCTGTATATGTCTATACCATCAACAATTGTTACCTTCTCTACGTCTGAAGCATTGAAATCATAGCTCATGATTAATCTCCGTAAGTCTTTGATATTTAAGGTAAAGTCCCATCAGTATCGCCACCCTCAACTGCGCGATCGAATTCTTCCTTACCATGTAAGTCCGGCTCGTCAAGATCAGGGTCATAACATGCTAGCTCATGCTGAATACATTCCGCCTCTCTCATCCAAGAATCTATTTGCTCAGTGAGATCCTGCACATTATTTACTATCTCGTAAAGGCGTTGAGACATTTCAAATAAATATTTATCTACATCATCGCGCCCAATAACATCTCCAACGTATTCTGTTTTCATATTAATACTCCTGTTCTATATTAAAGTAATCAAAGTCTACATCATCAGCTAATTGTATAGACCAATCTTGATCCTCTTTATCTAGCAAGTAATCATGTAACTGATCTTCATCTAACGATGGTTCAGTTTCTAATGGCTTGAATACATCAGCATTACTATGTAAAAACATATCACGTTTATCTAAGTTATTCATATCTATCTCCTAATTTACTTGTTAATCTCTTTAACTCTTTAATACTCCTCGATTGTATCACATTTTTTACCACTTGTCAAGTTTACTTTTGCCTCTCTCCCTCTCAACATTTACCAAGAGATTTTGCCTCTCTCCCTCTCAACACTCCCCCGTTGTAGGCTGTTGCTGTTCGCTGTAGGTTTGAGTGGGCCGTATCGTTTGCCGTTGTCACACCCATTCCTCCACCGCAATTCATGATGATGATTCTAGTTGTTGGTTATAGAGAGTGCCGTTGCCGACTTGTCGGCGCATTTAAAGGTTTGTGTTATTTGTTTGCTGTTGGTAGCCTGAGGTATGCGTGGGCTGTACCGTTTGCCGTTGTTGCGCTATCGCTCTCGCGAGGAACGAGTGCAGTGATAGCGTTGTAGTTAGCTGTTATGGAGCAGGATGGAGCGCAGCGACATCCGCGCATTAATGCTGTTAAAAATTTTTTTTGAGCAGTTTAGAGACTTGCTCAGGTCTTGAAGTTTAGCAGGAAGCTAAGAGTTCCTCACATTCTGGCAGGAAACTAATGGTTGAGGGGTGCGGATAGTTATTGAAGAACCGTATCATCTGGCCAAGCCTATTAGCTAGAGCCTTGTTAAGGATCTCCGGATAATCAAATGCGAGGTCTTCGCTATAGGCTCGGAGCAAGTATTGCTCTACTGCTTTCCCGTAGTGCGCCCAATCGCTTAGAAAATCCTCGGATTTCTTTAGCTCGATCTTGATAGCTTTCTCTCGGTCAATCCCTGCTTCTACCCATGATTCCACCTTGCGCTCTGAAACGTAGGGGTTATCGCTCTTGGTCATTCTCCAAGCTACTTTGTCCCGTATGATCTTGGGAACATCGTGGTAATTGATCCGCTGAACAACGCTAATAACCTGAGCCACCAAGGCGGTATTGTCTGCTATCCTTTGCTCGATGCCCATTTGTTCAGAGTCGAAGCCGTTGTCATTAAGCCAAGCTTCGCGGTTAGGGTCAGCGGTCGCTAGTCTTTGTTCGTCTTTCTGGATCATAAGCGCAGGGAAGAAAGCTTCGTTAATGATAGAGCCTGTCAGGAATTCCGCGTTACGCGGCGCCTTTTGAATACTGTCTAGTTCTTTGCATACGTTTAATACTTGGTTGAATAGTTCGGACATGTTTATTCTCCATAAAAAAAGCCCCATCAAAGATAGGGCTTTGGTAAAAGGGTTGGTTAGGTTTTGGCGAGATCGCCCACAGGGTAAACCGCGTCAGGTTGGTGCATCTGAGAATGGTCGAGAAAGTGCCGAGTCTGAGAAACAGGCTCAAGGTACTCGATCCCCTCGAAATCATCGGACACAGGAAACGCAACACCATCAATAAATACTAATGCATTAAGCATGGTTAAGCTCCTTATAATTTAATTGATCACTTCATTTTATAGGAAGAAAAGAAAAAAGGCAAGCCGAAAAGCAAAATAAACGGTAGAATATTTACCCCTAATTACGTGCCTAAAGAGAATAAAATCCCCACACCCTTCTTAATTGATGCCGTTGTTGTCCCATAGGTTAAGCCCTGAGCAGAGGAGGATTAACAGAAACAGCACTACCTATCCACAGCTTACCCACAGACCTGCCCGATACAACAGGACAGCTATGTGGATAAACTATGGATAGCTAACGCTAACAACATACAGGACTATAAGATTTAATATAAACAACAACAGACACAGAAGCAATCAGCCGTTAAGTTATAGAGCCGAGCTTGCGAGTGCATTTTTTGTTGCTGTTACCAACTGCCGTTGCTGTTGCCGTTACTACTGCTGTTAGTTTGTTTGCCGTTTGGTATATCCTCCCCCCACACACACAGTCAGTTCAAACCAACTGAACTGGTTTGTTATAGAGGGGCGAGCTTGCGAGATCCTAGCTGTGGCTGTGGATTGATGAGCGAATAGCGAATTCCTGAGGTTTGTGTTATTGGTTTGCTGTTGGGCAGTAGCAATGCGACCTGTCTGTAGCGGAGCATTGACGAATGGAGCGTGGTCGTTGAGCGTAATGAGTAGGGGGGGGATATGTTGATGCGGAACAGAGGAACAACGGCAAACGATACTACCGACTCAAACCTAACTGCAATGATGTCGCAAAGCTCCACACCAGCATCGGGGGGGGGAACCCCCCTCGCTGTTTTCTGTTATATATATATCCTATCCACACAGCGGAGGGATATTTTAGGTAACCAAGGAATATCTAATGAACCCAAAAGTATGGAAATTAATATCTGACTATTTGCAACATAGATTTGATAAAAAGAAGATGAATCGACTTAAACCTAGTTGGACAAAGCTCTTACAACAGAAGGAGGATGAAACTGGAGGTGATCCCTTTAGGGGGGTTAATTGGGAAACAGGCCGTATGCAATGGATGGATGATTTGGATGATATAGACTGGACTGATCCCGAAGATTTTACATTAACAGGCTTTAGGCATGATTCAGACCAATATAAAGTAAAGGACTTTGATCGTGAAGCATATGAAAAATCTTGGAATGAATTTCTTACGAACCCATACGCTAAACGACCGCGTATTAAGGATTTTGAATATGATGAAGTATGGAGAGCAATTGCTGAAGAGCAGAAAGGTGAGGAAGAAAAAAAGGATAAAAAGCCAACAAAAAAACTTCTTAGAAGAAAGAAGGGTGGCGGACGAAGTTTCGGTGGTGGCGGAGCATTACCACCAGATCTTATAGGATCAGGTAAAACCCTACCCAGAGGCTTCAAGAAAGATGACAAGAAGTATTAATGTTTGAATGGATGAAGGGAAGTGCTGCTAATTTTGGCTATGTAGACGGATCTGACATTAGAATAGAGCGTTACTCTAAACCTAATAAAACTCTGTATTATTACTTATCTAACGCTGAAAGGCTTTACTTCCACCATGCAGGGCCATTTGACACACCACAAGATAGAGATGACGATATATTACGTCAACTTAAAGTAATCATGAACCCTAGGGGTAACAAGGGGTTAACCGAGAAAAGCCCGTCACGGGCCTTATAGAGCGTCTGAGAGGATATTATGCCCAAACTAAAGACTAAATCAGGTAAGACCAAACATTACCCTTATACCAAGAAGGGATATGCGGCTTACAAGAAAGCGAAGAAGAAGAATGGCTGATTCACCAATATTTTCCAGCCTATCTGATCTAGCAGATAGGGGTAGTGAATTTAAATCTTCTTTGGCTCCAAACGTTAAGGTTGAGGGAGGTAGAGTCTCTTTAGATGGGCAGTTATTGCCTATTGGATCTGACCCAGATTTAGCAAAGCATTACGATGCTTCAAGGACGATGAGTAATTTTTTTGGTAAGATTCCTCCTGCCGGAAAAGTCTGGGGTCCACTGGCTTCTACTTTGGTTGGACTTGGAAATGAGGTTATGGGTCTTATTGAAGATACACATGAGGGGCAATACAACATTCCATCGGATTCTGCGAGCAATAGATGGGATGATCTAAGGGCTAACTGGGCAGGAGCATGGGGAAAGCCTGTTAAGTATATTAAGGATTCTGGTCTTTTTGACCATGACAAAACTCAAGTCATTCCTGATTGGATTCCTATGGAAACAATGTTTAATACTATAATTCGACCAGCAGGAGCATCAGATGAGCCACCTAAATTTAGTTTGGAAGAGGCTCTAAGAAGACAGGGGTATGATCCCAATCAAATATTACAAAGGAATACCGCTGATATTGTTAACCTAGCGGATAAAAGGAAGTTGGATCAATTAAAAAAAGATCACGACGCATTACAAAATATACCGCAGGATGACGTTGACATATTTAACAGAACTATAGGGCATGATACACCGTATAAGTATGGTCGGGATGCAAGAATTTTAGATTTTGCTGAAAAATATAGTCGTATACTTAGAGAGCCATTTCCTAATACAGAGCCAGAAGATCCAACTGCCAGAAGAATGGTCAGGTCTATTGGTGGGGGTCTACCGCCGCCAGAAGGAGGACCACCTAAAAGATCTGATCCATGGTGGACAGATGCCTTAAAGGTTGGAAAAAAACTTGGGCCTTGGGGTATACTGGCTGAATACATTTTAGGAGAAGAGCTAGGAGGCAAGCGAGGAGACAAAATCGCTATACCTAACATTGCCCCTGAAGAGGGGCTTGGCCCTGCCTTTTCTACACAGGAGGAAGCAGAGGCTATATATGGGGATAAATATGATCTACCAGAAGATTTTGCATCTAAATTAATCAGCCAAACATTAGACACCATACCTTATAGTGTTGAGGTTCATGATGCCGACTCACCTTTAGAAAAGAAAAAAGTAACTCTTGAGCCAAAAATTACAGAGACTTATTTCCCAGAGCAAACAGCTTCTGAGTTTATTCTTGACCAAGAAACAAAAGTATCAAAAGCTCAGGACAGTGCATCTGATCTACGAAGAAAGGCTGAAAAAGCCAGAAAAAGAGCCGAAGAAAAAGAAGACAGAATAAGGAAAGAAGCTAAAAAACTTAAAGCTAAAGTGGGGCATGATGATAAAAAGGTTATCTCTCAAGCTAAATCAGCAGCCGAGAATAAGAAAAGAGAAGCCGATAAGAAGAAAAAAGAAGCAGATGCCCTACAAAAAGCCCATGATGATTTTATGAAACAGTTGACAGAAGCAAGCAGAAGACGATCTCTAATGAACAGGCTTCACAGAGGTGTTGGTCCAAATCAATTTCTATATGATATATAATGACAGAACGACAAGATAAATTTGTAGACATTTACAGTAAGACAGGTAATGCTACCCAGTCTGCAATTGAGGCTGGCTATTCAGAAAAGACAGCTAAACAAAAAGGCTATCAATTAAAGAACCTTTTAAGGAAAGAGATTAATGAGCAGACTCAAAAAGTATTGGCAGACCATGTACCTTCCAGTATTAAATATTTATCGGAGTTGGCGGAATCGTCAGAGAGCGATTCGGTACGCCTTGGTGCGATCAAGGATTTACTGGATAGAGCAGGATTAAAACCTGTAGAGAGAATAGAACAGACTACAGTGGAAAGAATGTCGGATGAAGAAATCCAACGGGAAATCGACGCGCTCATCAAACACTAGGGCATTAGAGTTATTAAAGGAGCAAAGACGCAGAGAACGCTTCTCTAAGATCAATTCTTACGACCCTTACCCCTACCAGCTAAACTTCCATAAAAGCGGCTCAGAGGCCAATCAGAGGCTTCTCATGGCGGCTAACCGCATAGGGAAGTCTTATTGTGGCAGTATGGAGTTAAGTTACCACCTTACAGGGATCTATCCTGAGTGGTGGGAGGGCAGAGTGTACCGTCAACCCATCGTAGCATGGGCAGGTGGTGTCTCCAACGAGACAACCAGAGACATTGTTCAGTTTGAATTATTGGGTTCCCCTGATGATCCAGAGGCTTTCGGGTCAGGTACTATTCCTAAAGACCTGATTATTAAAACAGAAAGAAAGCCCGGAGTACCAAATGCTAAGAGTGTGGCCCTCGTAAAGCACGTATCTGGTGGGAACTCTTCTTTATTCTTCAAAGCCTATGAGATGGGTGTAGAGAAATGGCAGGGACGTAGTGTAGATTGTATATGGTTGGACGAGGAACCATCAAGAGACATTTATTCTCAAGCAGTTACAAGGACATTAGACCGAAAGGGAATGGTTTACATGACCTTTACCCCTGAAAGTGGTATGACCGAGACAGTTGCGTCCTTTATGAACAACCTTCAGAAAGGTCAGGCTTTAATAAATGCGACATGGGATGACGCATCTGAGAAAGTAAAGACCATGAATGGGTTAGATGGGCACTTAAATGAAGATGTTATGCAACAAATTCTATCCTCTTATTCGCCACATGAGAGAGATATGAGAAGAAATGGTAGACCATCTATAGGTTCTGGGCTTGTATTTCCCCTTGGTGAAGAGAAAGTTATGATAGATCCTCTTCATATAGAGGAGCATTGGCCGAGAATAGCGGCAATAGACTTTGGTTGGGATCATCCAACGGCTGTAGTTTGGTGTGCAATTGACACTGAAACAGAGATATTTTACATATATGATTGCTATCGAGCATCAAAAGCAAGTCCATCGGTTCATGCGGAGAACATAAGAGTAAGACCGCATTTTATTCCTATAGCCTACCCACATGACGGTAATCGCAGGGATAGCATGGGAAATCCGGGGCTTGCTGACCAGTACAGGAACTTAGGTTGTAACTTTTTATTGGAACATTTTTCTAACCCACCAGCATTGGGAACGAATAAAGGTTCTAATTCTGTTGAGGAAGGTTTAATGGCGATGCTCCAATCTATAGAGGCTGACAAGTTTAAGGTATTCTCAACTCTCACAGATTGGTTTGAAGAGTTTAGAATGTATCACAGAAAATTTAATAAGGTAGTTCCTATAAGGGATGATCTTATGTCTGCAACACGATACGCATTTCAATCACAGCGTTTTGCTGTATCTGGTAAAGATCCAACATGGACGCAAGAGGTTAATTATGGGAATTACGGAATAGTTTAATGGCAAAAGATAGATCAGATGACGAGCTAGTTACTAGGATACGAGGAGAGATTACAGATTCGCTTGGGTATATGGGCGATACAATCTCTCAGCAGAGAGAGCAAGCTATGGAATATTACTATAGCTTACCTTTCGGCAATGAGGTTGAGGGTAGATCACAGTATGTAGACTCTACAGTACAGGACACAGTGGAGTGGATTAAACCTTCCTTAATGAGAGTCTTTGCTTCAGGTGATGAGATGGTTAAGTTTACACCTCATGGCCCAGAAGATGTACAGATGTCTGAACAGGCTACCGACTATGTAAACTATGTATTTACTAAAGATAATCCCGGATGGGAAATTCTATACTCATGGTTTACGGATGCTTTATTAAGCAAGAATGGAATAGTTAAAATCTGGTGGGATGATTACGATGAACCACAGAGAGAAGAATACTCCCATCTTGACGATATGGAGTATGAAGTTCTAATATCTAATCCTGATGTAGAAGAAATATATCACGAAGAATATATAGAAGAAGATCAGATGATGGGTGTTACTGCTTACCATGATGTCATTATAAGTAGAACAAGAAAAACAGGTAGAGTTAAAATAGAGAACGTTCCACCTTCTGAGTTCCTTATTTCTAGGGAATCAAAAGATATACAGAGTGCTAGATTTATTTGTCACAGAGTAGAAAAGACATTATCAGAATTAAGGGAGATGTATCCTGACGCAGACTTAGATGCAAGTGAGTTAGGTGCTGGTGATGAGGACATGACACAGTTCTCTGCCGAAAGGTTAGAACGTTATGCTTTTGACAAGTCTGCTAGATACTGGGAAGGATGGGGTGGAGATGAGTATGGTGAGCAAGGGTTACGAACTTACTGGTTGCATGAATGCTTTCTTAAAACCGATTATGATGGTGATGGAATAACAGAATTAAGAAAGGTTTGTTTAGTTGGCTCTACTGTTCTTGAGAATGAAGAGATTGATTCAGTACCCTTTGTCTCTATTACTCCAATTAAGATACCACATAAGTTCTTTGGTTTGTCTATAGCTGATCTAGTGATGGATATTCAGCTAATGAAGAGTACGTTAATGCGTAATCTTATGGATAATATGTATAACCAGAACTTTGGGAGGTATGCAATTTTGGAGGGTCAGGCTAACCTTGATGACCTTTTAACGCAAAGACCCGGTGGTGTGGTAAGAGTTAAGTCTCCAAACGCAGTTACACCTTTGGCTACACCTTCATTAGAGCCTTACTCATTCCAGATGTTAGAATACTTAGATGGGGTTAGAGAGTCTAGGGCTGGCGTGTCAAGAATGTCACAAGGATTAAACGAGAATGCTTTAACATCTCATACTACAGCTACGGCTGTTAATGCTGTCATGGGCGCGGCTCAAAGTAGAGTAGAATTGATTGCTAGAAATTTTGCAGAGACTGGTGTTAAAGATTTAATGCTGAGGATTTATGAGTTATTACTTAAAAACCAAGACCATGAAAGAGTTGTTATGTTACGCAATCAGTGGGTTCCTGTTCGTCCTGACGCTTGGAATGATAGGTTTGATTGCACTGTGTCAGTTGCTTTGGGTAATGGGAACAAAGATCAGCAAATGGCTCACCTTTCAAGAATGTTGCAATTTGCAGGAGAAGCCATGAAGGGCGGCCTAAGAATTGTTAATGAGCAGAATATGTATAACTTAGGCGCATCTTTAGTTCGGTCAATGGGCTTTCAAAATGTTGATGATTACTTAACTAATCCTGCTAATATGCCGCCTCAACAGCAACAACCCTCACCTAAAGAGCAAGCCGATTTAATGGAGGCTCAAATCAAAAGGCAAGAGCTAGAAATTAAAGCTGGAGAACTTCAGTTAAAGGCGCAAAAGATCAAACAAGAATATGAAAAGTTACAAGTTGACTCCAGTCTTAAACAGCAAGAGCTTAACTTAGAGAGAGAACAAAATAGAGCAGTAGCGATAGGAGCAACTTAATGTTACCTGATGAGAGGGAAAGGAGAGCTAAGTCTCTCCTAGATGATCCGTTGTTTAATGAAGCATTTGGAGCAATTAAAGAAGATTTACAGAG